>Ga0209215_1000032_pt1 | contig 137489 bp, 102 predicted proteins | sample TexAe_OM2H0_M2_FD_187938 | JGI IMG/M metagenome (GOLD analysis project Ga0209215, IMG submission 187938) | Forest soil microbial communities from Davy Crockett National Forest, Groveton, Texas, USA - Texas A ecozone_OM2H0_M2 (SPAdes) (version 2) | ecosystem: Environmental > Terrestrial > Soil... | reverse complement strand
CTACTTCGTACCCACCCGCTACCGCGAGGTGGTACTTGACTGTGTCCAACAGTGAATCCGGACTTTTGAGACAAAGCTGAGCTTCCCGATTCGCAGTTCGTAGCCTGGCAAAAGCACAAAATGATTTCTCCTGCCGACCTAATCGTCGTTGAAGAGGCGAACCTCAATACAAGAAAAATATTTTTGACCTTTGTGTGCCTTTTTATGGCTAATACTTTTTTACTTGACAGATTCCCTCGTATGCCGTGAGATAAGCGCCCGAGTAACCGCCTTTTCAAAACCGACAAGTAAGGATTCAGATGAACCTTTCACTACTGGATTGGACGGTAATCGCCGCTTATTTCCTCTTCAATCTCGGTATCGGCCTCTACTACGCTCGTAGAGCCTCAGGCAGCACCAGTGAGTTTTTCCTTTCCGGGCGCAATGTGCCTTGGTGGCTGGCTGGAACTTCGATGGTCGCAACAACCTTCGCCGCCGACACGCCCCTTGCCGTCACCGGTTTCGTGGCCCGAAACGGAATCGCCGGCAACTGGCTCTGGTGGAACTTTGTCATGAGCGGAATGCTCACGGTCTTTCTTTACGCACGACTCTGGCGGCGCGCAGGTGTCATGACTGACATCGAGTTTGCCGAGCTGCGTTATTCCGGCAAGCCTGCGGCCTTCCTTCGTGGATTTCGCGCACTTTATCTCGGACTTCCGATCAACTGCATCATTCTCGGCTGGGTAAACCTGGCGATGGTAAAGATTCTCGAGATCACGCTCGGCGTTGATAAACGCGGCGCAATTCTCATCGTGATAGGCATGCTGCTCTTCACCGCGTTCTACACGGCACTCTCCGGACTGTGGGGCGTCCTGGTTACCGATCTTTTTCAGTTTGCACTCAAGATGGGAATGGTGATCGTACTCGCTATTCTCGCAGTCAATGCGGTCGGTGGCATTGATGGCATGAAGGCGAAGATCAGTGCGATGGACGCGGCGGCTGGGTCTGGTTCGCGACTCGCATTCTTTCCTGAATACGATTCGGCGTGGATGCCCGCGATTACCTTATTTGTTTATCTCGGCGTGATTTGGTGGTCTACATGGTATCCCGGCGCTGAGCCGGGCGGCGGTGGTTATGTCGCGCAGCGAATCTTTTCAGCAAAGAACGAGCGACATGGATTACTCGCGACACTCTGGTTCAACGTCGCACACTACGCTCTCCGACCATGGCCCTGGATACTGACGGCGCTTGCTTCACTAATTCTTTATCCCACGCTCGCCGACAAAGAGTCTGGCTACATCAAGACTCTGCTCGATCCAAACGTGTTTCCGACGTATCTACGCGGCTTCATGTTGGCTGCGTTTGCGGCGGCTTATATGTCTACGATCGGCACACAACTGAATTGGGGAGCTTCGTACGTTATCAACGATTTCTATCGTCGCTTTGTGAAACGGACCGCGAGTGAGAAGCACTACGTTATCGCGTCTCAGGTTGTAACCGTGTTGTTGATGATCGCTTCACTCATTGTCACGTTTTACATGGAGTCGATCGGCGGTGCGTGGAAACTGCTTCTTGTCACCGGCGCAGGAACCGGCACAGTGCTATTGTTGCGTTGGTTCTGGTGGCGAATAAATGCGTGGTCTGAAGTCTCTGCGATGATCACGGCCGCGGTCGTTTCGATCTTCCTGCAAAAAGGATTGGGTTGGAACAGCGACGAACCGCGACAATTTGCTTATTTGATGCTCGTGACGGTTGGGATAACGACGGTTGTGTGGGTTATTGTCACAGTCGCCACGAACGCAGAGCCCGAGTGGAAGCTGATTGCGTTTTATCGTCGTGTCCAACCGGAAGGACCAGGCTGGACTAATATTGCCCGCAAGGCAGGGTTGGCTGAGTCACACGCGCGCGGTCGATTATCGCTGCAGTTTGTGAATTGGATACTTGGGGTTGCTTTGATTTATGGTTCCTTGTTTGGTATCGGCAAGTTGATCTTTAAGGAGTACGGAACGGGATTGCTATACTTACTGGTCGCGATTGTGGCAGGAGCGTTGATTTCACGGAATCTTTCGCGAGGAGAAATGACCGCTGACACGCCCCCACTCGAACATGCCGAAGAACCCGTCTAGTGAAAGATTAGTTTTTGCCGTCGATCTTGGAGGCACACACCTGCGAGTAGCTCTCGTCGATGATACCGGGAGAATACTCAAACAACATAAACAGAATACTCCGAAAGGGAACTCTGCACGGGACATCATTGACGCCTTGGTCCAGGCGGCAGAGCGTTGGTCCTGCCACGAACTGCCGGTCATAGCAGTTTCCATAATGGTGCCGGGCGCAGTCGACTGCGCGAAAGCTGTTGTTCTCCAGGCGCCAAACCTTCCTTCTTTAGTGAACTTCCCTCTAAAAGCCGAACTGGAGCAACGACTAGGTTGGCCAGTGCTGCTCGAAAACGACGCAAATGCCGCTGCGGTCGGCGAGATGTGGATCGGCGCTGCGCGCGGTTGTCGCAATGTTGTCAGTGTGACGCTGGGCACGGGTGTTGGCGGTGGAGTTATTCTCGACGGTAAGTTGTGGCGAGGTTCACATGGCTCTGCCGGTGAAATTGGACACACGACTGTCGATCCTTTTAGTGGTTTGAAGTGTAAGTGTGGCAACACCGGTTGTCTTGAACTGTTTGCTTCGGCGACGGCGATTGTGAGAATGACGCGAGAGGCTTTGCCCTCGTTTCCTGATACGACTTTGAATAGTGAAGAGCTGACGGCTGAGAAAGTTTATGACGCTGGACGAGAAGGTGACGAACTGGCATTGGCGGTTTTCAAGCGTTTCGGGATGTATCTCGGGATCGGCCTCGCGAATGTGATTAATTTTATCGACCCGCAAATTATTGTGATTACCGGTGGCGTCGTGAACGGTTGGGATCTCTTTGCGAGTGAGATGTATCGACAGGTCGAGGAACGCGCTTTCCTGGCAATCGCACAGCAGGTCAAGATCGCGAAGGCTGAGTGTGGTGACAACGCCGGACTGCTCGGAGCCGCGCGTTTGGCTTTACAGGATTGACAAGATTTTCATGATTAACAAGATTGTTTGTGATGAAATTTGATTCTATTGAGTGCGTGTATCTTGTAAATCCTGAGAATCTTATTAATCCTGTCCAATGACTGCTCTCATCATTCACGGCCATTTCTACCAACCACCACGCGAAAACCCATGGACCGGCGAAATCGATCCCCAGCCGAGCGCCGCGCCTTATCACGACTGGAACGAACGCATTCACGCTGAGTGTTACGCCCCGAACGTTAGTAACTACCCGCGTATCAGTTTCAACTTTGGCCCCACCCTCCTGTCCTGGCTCGCCAGTCATCACGCTGACACTTACCAGAAGATTCTGGACGCCGACAAACTGAGCGCCGCGGCGCGTGGTGGCCACGGTAACGCTATCGCACAAGCGTACGGTCACGCGATTCTGCCGCTATGCAATGAACGAGATCGATTGACACAGGTTATCTGGGGGCTCGCAGACTTTCGCTTTCGTTTTGGCCGTGACGCTGAAAGCATTTGGCTACCGGAAACTGCCGCCAACGATCAAGTTCTCGCGTTGCTCATCGAACAGGGAATGCGATTCGTGATCCTCGCGCCGAATCAGGCGAAAGGTGAAGTGGATAGTTCACGACCTTACGTGTTTCGTCATCCAGACGGTTCCGGGCGTTCGATCGCAGTCTTCTTTTACAATGGACCACTTGCACGAGCGATCGCTTTTGAGCGTGCCCTCGCATCGAGTCGAAGCCTTGTCGATCGTTTTATCAGTGCAGCCCAGTTTGGCGACCTGGTGAATGTCGCAACTGACGGCGAGACGTACGGCCACCATTTCAAATTTGGCGACCTCTGTTTGGCACACGCATTGGAAGTTGAGGCACAGGCGGCCGGCTTCTGGATCACGAACTATGCCGAATATCTCGATCGACATCCGCCTCAACTGGAAGTTGAGATCGACAATGGACCTGAAGGAGAAGGCACTTCGTGGAGCTGTGTGCATGGTGTAGGTCGCTGGTCGCGTGACTGTGGTTGCCATACTGGTGGTGAACCGGGATGGAATCAACAGTGGCGAAAGCCTCTGCGCGCCGCATTCGATTTTCTGCGCGATGATGCGGCGGTGAAGTTTGAAAACGCTGGGGCCGAGTTGTTGTCAGATCCGTGGGAAGCGCGCAACCGGTATATCGCTGTGGTACTTGATCCGGAGCATTTGCGCGAAGAGTTTTTGAAGCGCCACGCTGCCAGGCCGCTGAGTGCGGCGGATGAGTCGCGCGTGTGGAAACTGCTCGAGATGCAAAGAAGCGCGCTCTTGATGTTCGCGAGTTGTGGCTGGTTCTTTTCAGATTTGGCGGGAATCGAGACGATTCAGGTCCTGCGCTACGCGGCGCGGGTCGTCGATCTAATGAATCAACTGGATTTCGAACCGCCGCTCAAGAGGTTCCTGGAGATTCTGTCTGAGGCGAAGAGTAATCGACCGGAAAAGGGAAACGGTGCCCAGATTTTTTTGGCCGCAGATGAACCTAGATAAACGCTGATCTGCGTTCATCTGCGTTCATCCGCGGCCCAATTTAATGATGAGTAAACCGTATCTAGGTGAAATCGACCTGCATCTCTTCGGCGAAGGCCGGCACGAAGAGATCTATAAGAAGCTCGGCGCACACGTTACACGAGTGGGCCGAACGAAGGGAGTCGTTTTTGCGGTTTGGGCTCCGCACGCTACGAGCGTGAGTGTGGTAGGAGATTTTAACGGCTGGGATGGCCGTCACCACCAGATGCAGATGTTAGGTAACTCGGGTGTTTGGGAGTTATTCATTCCCAGGCTAACCGAAGGCAGTCTCTACAAGTTTGAGATCCGCGCGCCAAATAGTCCGCCATTTTTCAAGGCTGATCCTTACGCCCAGTTCGCTGAAGTCCCGCCAAACACGTCATCTATCGTTTACTTGCCGCGTTACAAATTCCGCGATGCGAAGTGGCTCGAGGATCGCGCGAGTAGTGAACACTATCGTAATCCGCTTTCGATCTATGAAGTCCACTTTGGTTCGTGGCGCCGCAAGACCGAGGACGGTAATCGCCCGTTTTCCTATCGCGAAATGGCCGAACCACTTGCAAACTACGTCACGCAAATGGGTTTTACGCACGTTGAGTTTTTGCCGCTCAAGGAACATCCCTATGGACCATCGTGGGGGTATCAGGTCACTTACTATTACGCGCCTTCGGCGCGCTACGGCGAACCCGATGACCTTCGTTATCTAATCGATTATCTGCACCAACACGGCATCGGCGTGATCATGGACTGGGTTCCCGCGCACTTTCCCAAAGACGCATTTGCTCTCGCGCGCTTCGATGGCTCGGCGTTGTACGAACACCTCGATCCACGCAAAGGCGAACATCCCGATTGGGGCACCTATATCTTCAACTACGGTCGCAACGAGGTGCGCAATTTTTTAGTTGCCAATGCGCTCTACTGGTTCAACGAGTTTCATGTTGATGGACTGCGTGTTGATGCGGTGGCGTCGATGTTGTATCTCGACTACAGCCGCAAGGAAGGGCAGTGGGTTCCGAACGAGTTTGGGGGAAGAGAGAATCTCGAGGCGATTACGTTTCTGAAGGAGTTGAACGAAGTAACACATCGCGCGTGTCCGGGAATCATGATGATTGCCGAAGAATCGACTGCATGGCCCATGGTTAGTCGTCCGATTTATTCGGGTGGGCTGGGATTTGACTTCAAATGGAACATGGGTTGGATGCACGACACGCTCAAGTATTTTCAGACGGATCCGCTCTTTCGTGCCGGCAATCACAATGCGTTGACCTTTGGTCTGGTCTACGCCTGGAGTGAGAACTTCATCCTCCCGTTCTCACATGATGAGGTGGTCCACATGAAAGGCTCGCTACTGAACAAGATGCCCGGGACGACGGAGCAGAAGTTTGCCACGTTGCGTGCGCTTTATGGATACATGTGGGCACATCCCGGAAAGAAGTTGTTGTTTATGGGTGGTGAGTTTGGACAATGGCGCGAGTGGACTGAAACGGAGAGTCTGGATTGGCATCTGATTGAGGATTCGCTGCATGGCGGGATTCAGAAGTTAGTGAGCGATCTGAATCGCCTTTATGAACCGGAGAATGCGTTGTGGGAAGCTGATGGTGAACCAGAGGGATTCGAATGGATCGACGTCAATAATTCAATGGAGAACATCGTTGCCTTTCTTCGCCGCTCCCCTCAAACCGGCCGCGAGCTGATCTGCGTCTGCAACTTCTCCGCCGTCCCAAAGAAAGGCTATCAGGTCGAGTTGCTAAGCAAGCGCAACTACGATCTCATCCTCAACACCAACGCCGGAGTTTACGGCGGCAACGACGCCGACTTCGTCAACGACACTGTCATCGATCTCCCACCTCTGACGACCCTCTGGTTCGCGCCGCGAAAAAGCACAAGGAAAAGCAAGCCACGAAAAGGCACACAAAGCACAACAAAGAAGGCCACGAAGCGCGCCAGCCAGTAATCTTTGGTCCTGCGTACTGCTCAGATCGTGTGAATGTATTGCATGGTGATGAGAATATCGAGTTGACGAAGATTTCTCTTCAATCGACGCTTGAGATTCTTGAAGAATTTGATTTCTTCCTTCGTAATGATTTCAATGCGAATGATGTCGTCAACGTACTCAACGCCCCCATAACGCCAGGCGCCTTGGAATGGAGCCAAGAGCGAACTGACCGTTAGAGCGCCAAACACCGCGGTTAACTGTTCTCGTATTTGTTTAAGCTTTTCCGGTTCTATTTCGGCGCCGTCGTTATATTTCAGTGGCAGGTAGATTTCATATTTGTTCATTGTGAGGTCGTGAGAGTTTCGGTAAACGAACTGCACTGGTTTTCAGCTTCTTGAACGGAATATGCTTCTGTCTGAGCACTCTTAAATGCTCGCTGGCGACGCCGTAAGTATTTTGAGGCAGACAAGACACTGGGATGCCACTTTTCGCCAAGGTCAAAAAACCCAAAGCATCGTGTTCTTCTGGTATCTGGATGTATATCATGAGGTTTCTCCCAGTTGAGAATAGACGTGAGTCCCTCTCTTGTCAAGTGCCGAACAAGCAAAGGCAAACCGTAAGGCCGGCAAATAATTTTTCTGTGTTGTTTGTGCCTTTTTGTGGCTAAAATGAACTCGCTTCTTTGTGCCCGTTGTGGCCAACATGTATGAGAAGTTTAAGGAGATAGACGGAACACATCCCTGGCGCAGTGTTAGCCCGGAGGGTTATGTCGATTACCGGGCTCGCTTTCGCCCGCACGGACGTGTCCTCTTTTTCAATTTCCCTCTCGCCAAAGAGATGGGACTGATCCCCTCCGATCACCCGTCAAGCATCAGTAAAGATCTCGAACAAGTCGTCCTCGATACGTTTTCACTTCAGATCATTAACGAATACGATCTCGAGCAGGGAAAAAAATTCCCTCCGGAAACGATCAAGCCGAACCCTTACATGGCTACTCGCTATCTGCAGACTCAACATCGCAATAAACGAGGTAAGACCTCAGGCGACGGCAGAAGCATCTGGAACGGTTATTTAAAGAGCGACAATCTGACTTTCGATATCTCGAGTCGCGGCACAGGCGCGACGATACTCAGCCCCGGCGCACAGGAAGCACAAAGATTACTCGCGACGGGCGACACGACTTACGGCTATTCATCAGGTCTTGCCGACCTCGACGAGATGCTCGGCAGCGCAGTGATGTCTGAAATCTTCTATCGCCAGGGAATTCCAACCGAACGCTGTTTGACAGTGATCGGATTCCCGGATGCGACCGCAATCGGCGTCAGAACGGCGCCCAACCTGATTCGACCGGCGCACATGTTTCGTTATCTCAAGCAGGGCCGCCTCGAGGAGTTAAAAGCCTCAGTCGATTACTTCATTGACCGCGAGGTTGAGAACGGTTTCTGGGAGATTCCGTCAGACGAGAAAGGACGGTACACGAAGGCACTCGATTACTTCGCACGCTCTTACGCCAAACTCGCGGCGCTGCTCGAGGAAGAATACATTTTCAACTGGCTCTCGTGGGACGGCGACAACATGCTCGCCAGTGGCGCCGTCCTCGACTATGGCTCGATCCGGCAGTTTGCCGCGAAGCACGATAAGTATCGATACAAAGATGTCGATCGCTATTCTGCTTCATTGGCCGAACAACGTGGCTGGGCCAGAACGCTGGTCCAGGTCTTTGCGCAGGTGATGGCTTTCATCCAAACGGGCGTAAAAGAAAATCTCAACACATTTAGAAACGCAGATAGCCTGAGGGTTTTTGATGAGAGTTTCGGCCGCGAGAGAGACCAGCGCATGCTCTGGAGAATCGGTTTTACTCCGGAACAGATCGATTACCTGATGATTCACGCGCAAAAGGAGATTAGAAATCTCGATCGAAGTCTGAGCTATTTCGAGGATCGAAAAGTAACAAAGGGAATCGAAAAACTTCCGGACGGCTTCACCCACAATCCCGTTTTTCTGATCCGTAACTTACTGAGACTACTACCGTCGTTTTACGTGGCCCAGACGATCAATCGCGTCGACGACACCGGCGCGTACATGCCTGACGAGGTTTTCTGCCGTATTATGGCGGCGTCTTACGTGGGTAAGAACGATCTGAAACCGACGCCGGCGATCTCCGCGAAGGCGAAGGCCTTTCAGGAATGTTATCTGCTCCTGGTGGCGGCACTCGGTGGACCATTTGACATGATCCTAAAAACGCTTCAGGAGAGATCGGCGATTATCAATCACCGCCATCGCATCACCGGCGACGCCGTCACATGGATCATCGAAGAAGTAATCGCCCTGAAAGGCAAGATCAGGATCGATGGGTTACAGGAAGCGATCGACGCCTTCATCGACTCGCAGGTATTGATTCCGGGTAAATGGCAACCAGTTCCACCTGAAAAGCTCAACTCCAACACCCTCAAGTCGCAACTGTTACAGAAAATCCAACAGAACCTCGAAACCTACAAAGAATCCATCTAAAGAACATGATCAATTGGTCTGACAACTGGAAGGAGGTGCGCGCGAAGTTTCCCGTTACTCGCAGGAGTGTCTATCTGAACACGGCTGCGGCTGGGCCACTGGCGGAGTCTACTGCCAGAGCTGGCGCAGATTATTACGAGCAGATGATGAACGACGGCGACGTGCACTGGGATGCATGGTTAGCGCGTCGCGAGGAGGTGCGTGCGCAGGTGGCGGCTTTTATCAATGCCGAACCTGACGAGATTGGTTTCACTACCAACACTTCAAGCGGAATGAATCTGATCGTTGATGCGCTCGAGAAGCATGGCGAAGTGATTTCCTGCGATCTGGAATTTCCCGTGACGACGATCCCGTGGATGCATCGCAGAATTCCCGTCCACTTTGTGAAGTCAGTTGGCGGTGTGGTGCGGTCGGAAGATGTACGTGCGGCGATGAACACGCGCACCGGGATCGTTTCGATGAGCTATGTCCAGTTCTCAAACGGATTCCGAACAAACATCGAGGAGCTGGCGAGTTTAAAAGGCAAACATGCTCTCGTAATCAATGCCAGCCAGGCAGCCGGTGCTTTCGAGATTGACGTGAAGCGCATGAAGATCGATGCGTTGTGTACGACCGGGCACAAGTGGATGTTGTCAGGATATGGTTCAGGATTTGTTTACCTCAGCAGCGAGCTTCAGGCGGCGGCGCGACAACGAACGATTGGGTGGTTGAGTGTTCAGGATCCTTATGGGACGAGAAACGACGAAGTGCATTTACGTCATGACGTCTCGGCTCGTGCGGAGCTGGGCTGTCCACATTTTGCGGGTGTGTTTGCGTTAGGTGCTTCGATCGAGTTGATGCAATCTGTTGGGATCAAGAACATTGAGACGCGCGCGCTGGAGTTAAATCGCCGCTTGACGGCGAAGTTAGCTGAGATTGGTTGGAAAGTTTTGTCACCGCTCGATAATGAACAATTTCGTTCGGCGGAGACGCTCGTGGCTGCTGAAAATCCGGCGCAGCTCGTTAGTGACTTAGCTGCTCAAAAAATACTTGTTACTGAAAAACCGCAAGGCTTTCGGGTGGCGACTGATTTTTTCAATAATGAGGAGGATGTTGAGCGGTTGGTTGCGGCGCTCAAAGCCATTTGAGCGCGTAGACGCGATTGACAGGATTATCTTGTGAATCCTGTTTAATCTTGGGCATCCTGTGAAGTCGGCGCTTCGTCCTCAAGCTCCCCCCGACTTCATTTCTTCCCCTTCGGCTTCTTCTTCGCGACCACCACTGGCTTCATTTTCTTCGCATTCCCCACTGACGCTGCATCTCCAAAATTCCTGTGTGCGAGTGAAACGAACTTTTGCATGATCGGCGAATCGTATCCATTACTCAGCTGCGCGATGCCGAGTTCCCAGTTGATCTGAGCGCCCTCGATCCACCACCGTATCAGTCTACCTTTGTCGACTTCTTCCTTCACTGACTGCAGCGGTACGATCCCGATCCCCATGTCTTCCTCAACCATGCGTTTGATCGCCTGCTGCCGGCTCAGTTCCATAGCGACGTGTAGAGTCACACCTGCCTGTGCGAAAAACTGATCGATCAAACGCCGCGTGTTACCGCCACGTTCTCCGAGGATCAGCCGCTCACCAGCAAGCGTATACGCGTCGATCGTACGCTGCCTGGCGAGCTTGTGCCGAGGCGACGCGATGGCTACCAGTTGGTCCTGATTCAATCGTTCAGTTTTGATTCCACGAACATCGACGGGCAGGGAAACGAAGGCGATATCGACATCTCCGCTCAGTATCTGGTCCACCAGCACTTCACTCGTTCCTGACATAACTGAAATCTCCGCTGCCGGGTGTTGTTTGCGCAACTCTTTGAGAATCGCCGGTAGCTGTTCCGTCAGGACCATCGCCGAAGCACTACCGATTCTCAGTCTGCCGCGTTCGGCGCCGGCGAGCTCTGCGATTTCGTCCAGCGCCGCATCATGCTCGCGCAGGATGTGACGCGCACGTCGCAACAGTTGTTCGCCCGCTTCTGTGAGAATTACGTGTCGCGGCGCGCGCACAAATACTTTCGCCCCGATTTCCGTCTCCAATTGTCTAATCTGCATGCTTATCGCCGCCTGGGTCACGTGCACTCTCAAAGCCCCGGCAGTAAACGTGCCTGATTCGGCGATAGCTACGAAGGCCCTCAATTGTCGAATTTCCACGGCAGACTCCTGATATCAAGATGGATTATCGTAATAATAAAATCTTTTAGTTTCCATTATAAATCAGCGAACCCTAGAATAATCAATAATGTTAAATGGATTGTTTTCTAGTCGGCCCGAGCCCCAACTGTGAACGAACGACGAACAGCAGATCTCTCTCCGGCTAGACGCTTGCACACTCAGAACTCGGTGGTTGGTGTTGATGGCGGCGGAACCAAGACTGAAGCTGTCATTATGGACGCTAATCTGCGAGTGATTGGCGACGGCCGCGCCGGACCTTCAAACCCCTTGCGAGTGGGAATTGTCGGAGCAGCGGCGGCGGTGCGCGAGGCGATTGACGACGCCTGCGCCGCGGCAAAGCTGCGTCGCGGAGATCTGAGTGCGGCCCAAATAGGTCTCGCCGGCGCACGTCGCAGGGAACTGCGCGAACGCATGCGTGAAACACTCATGCCACTCGGCGTCGGCGAGATTGAAATCGTAACTGACGCTGACATCGCTTTGTATGGAGCCACCGACGGTGCGCCGGGCCTGGTTGTAATAGCAGGCACCGGCTCGATCTGCTGTGGCATTAATGCGCGACACAAGCGCTTCTGTGCAGGCGGTTGGGGACCGATTGCGGGTGATGAAGGCGGCGGCGCGTGGCTCGCACGCCGTGCTTTGCGGGCAGTGGCTTATGCGTCCGACGGACGTGGTCCCGAGACCAGTCTCACCGACCTCGCGTGTTCATATTTTCACGTCACCAGTGCCGACGATTTAACCACCGCGATTTACGCGCCGACGATAACAAATGAGCGGCTTGCAGGTTTTGGCCGAGACGTTGTTGTTGCGGCGAAGGCTAATGACAGAGTCGCTTTGCAGATCGTGGCGGATGGTGGCACTGAGCTCGGGCAAGCAGCAGTCGCGGTCATTCGTCAGCTACAGATGGAACGCGATCGTTTTCAGATTGCGTACGTTGGCGGGGTCTTTCGTTCGGCCGGCGATCTGATGCTCGAGACGCTGCGGAATGAGGTGAAAAAGGTGGCTCCGCGCGCGTATTTTGAGCCACCCCACTTCGCTCCGGCTGTCGCTGCCGCTAGAATGGCGCGTGAACGTATCAACCACATCGCTCTCGCAGTCTGATCCGTAAGCGACAGAAGATGAATTCGGAAACCGCGCTTCCAATCACCGAACAAGAGAATCCACGTTCAAAAGATCTCAGTTCACAGTCGACCGCGAAGATCGTCGCGCTCATGAACGAGGAGGACGGTCTGGTTGCGGCAGCCGTGCACTGCGTGCTCGGCGATGTTGTCAAGGCAGTTGATGAAACCGTTGCACGACTGTCGAAGGGCGGACGTCTTTTTTACATCGGCACTGGAACCTCAGGGCGATTGGGCGTGCTCGACGCTTCTGAGTGTCCGCCGACTTTTGGTGTTTCACCGGAGTTGGTCCAGGGTGTAATCGCCGGTGGCTACGATGCGTGCTATCGCGCGGTTGAGGCTTCGGAGGATGACGCAGAGGCGGGTGCTGCTGATTTGCAGCAAAGAGGATTTGGGCCAGGCGATGCATTAGTTGCCATTGCGGCGTCAGGGCGAACGCCATACACAGTTGGAGCCGTGAAGTTTGCGCGGTCGCTTGGTGCTTTCACCGTCGGGCTGACGTGCGTGCCTGGTTCACCGATTACCCAGGTTGCCGAGTTAAGTATCGTTCCCGTTGTTGGACCAGAAGTTCTGACTGGCTCCAGCAGGCTGAAGGCGGGCACCGCGCAAAAAATGGTTCTCAACATGATCTCAACAGCGACGATGGTGCGTCTGGGCTATGTGAGCGGCAATCGCATGTCCAATCTCCGGGCTAGCAATATCAAGTTGCGCGATCGTGCGGTGCGGATCATCGTCGCCGAGACCGGCCTGGACTATCCGTCAGCGTCGGCCGCGCTCGAAGCTGCGGGCGATGATTTGAAAGCAGCCCTAATTAAGACGAAAAGCGCTTTGGGCAAAGTCTAGCTTCACAGGATTTTCAAGATTTACATGATTAACAGGATTTCTGTTTTGTGTCTTTTGTGCCTTTTTGTGGCTAATAGATGAAAGCTCTTGATCTCATCATCATCTTTGGGTACCTGATCGGGATCGTTCTGTTTGGCGCCTGGTTTGGGCGCAAGCAAAAGACCACCGCCGATTATTTTCTCGGCGATCGATCGGTGCCCTGGTGGGCGGTGGCGTTCTCGATCGTCGCGACTGAAACCTCAACCATCACCTTTATCTCAATTCCCGGCGTTGCGTTTGCTCGCGGCGGAAACTTCGGATTCTTACAACTGGTTTTTGGCTATCTGCTGGGCCGAATCGTCATCTCGATTCTGTTCATACCTTCTTACTTTCGCGGTGAACTACTCACGGTTTATCAACTCCTGGACCAGCGCTTTGGCGGCAAGATCAAGATGGTGGCGGCATCGCTCTTCGTTGTGATGCGAAACATCGCCGACGGCATTCGACTCTTGCTTACGGCCATCGTGCTCGCTGCTGTCTATGCGGCTTTTCAACCTGCTGCTAACGCAGAAACGATCATTATCGCCTCGATCATTCTGATTGGTATGGCGATGATCATCTTCACCTATTTTGGCGGCATGGAAGCGGTCATCTGGGTCGAGGTGATTCAGCTTGGAATTTACATCGCGGGCGCCATTGCGGCTGCGATTGTTCTCATCTACTCAATCGACGGCGGACTGGCAGCGGCCAACTCACTCGCCACGCAGTACGGCAAGTTCTCGCTCTTCGACTTTGCATTGGATCACACACGCACCTACACCTTCTGGTCTGGATTGATCGGTGGTTGCTTCCTGACAATGAGCACACACGGAACGGATCAGTATCTGGTGCAGCGTTACCTCTGCACTGACCACCCGCGAAAAGCGACGATTGCTTTGCTGACCAGCGGCGGGATCGTCCTGGCGCAGTTCATTGGTTTTCTTTTTATCGGCGTGTTGCTGTTTGCGTTCTACCACCCGTTTACGGATCCCGGTTATGCGACGGCAGCGTCGACCGCATTCCCATTCACAGGCGGCGATCGCGTCTTTCCTGACTTCATCACGAAGTACATGCCGACAGGACTTTCCGGACTTGTCGTGGCCGCGATCTTTGCGGCAGCGATGTCGTCGTCACTCAACTCAATTGCCGCGACTGCGGTGAACGATCTCTACAAGCCGTTTCGACCAAATCGTGATGACAAGCACTATCTGAAAGTTTCGCACGTGCTGACGTTGATCTGGGGCGTTGTGCAAATAGCTGTGGCGCTTGCAGTGAGAAATCAACCGGGCTCGGCACTGAGCATGGCGCTTTCGATCGCGTCGTTGATCAATGGACCAATTCTCGGCGTGTTTCTGGTGGGGACATTTCTACGACGAGTCAGTCAGCCACCGGCGTTGATTGGCATGCTCGTGAGTATCGGCTTGATGCTCTACGTGTTTTTCGGAACGAAGATCGCGTGGACGTGGTACGTGTTTTTGGGCAGCCTTATTACTTTTTTTGTGGCCTGGGCTGCGAGTTTTGCATTTGCGCCTGCGAAAGAGATAGGTCCGATTGGTCCAATAGGATCGATAGTTGATGAGGAATAGGATGCACAAGCTTAATCGTTATTTTTCGGCAATCCTGATCGCAGTTCTGCTCGGCCTCGTAGCGTTGCCGGTCAGGCCGCAGCCGCCAGTCAAAGTCAACGCCTTCAAGCGCGATCCCTCCTCAAAAGCGTTGAAGTGGGCCAACGAGCAATTACGAAAAATGTCGCTCGAAGAGAAGATCGGGCAACTGATCTCTGTCGGCGTCAATGCCACTTTTCTCAATCAGGACTCCGAGACGTATCGCGCTCTCAAACATCAGATCGAGGACAACAAAGTCGGCGGCATCATCCTCTTTCGTGGTTCAGTTTATGAATCGGTAATTTTAGTCAATCGCATGCAGGAACTGGCGAAATACCCGCTACTGGTTTCGGCTGATCTCGAAGCGGGAGCCGGGATGCGCTTCGAAGACACAGTCAACTTTCCGTGGAACATGGCCGTCGCAGCGACTGGCAAACCTGAGTATGCCCGTCGTCAGGGTGAAATAACTGCGCGCGAAGCACGCGCACTCGGAGTGCAACAGATCTTCGCGCCGGTTGTCGATGTAAATAATAACGCCGCCAATCCGGTGATCAATGTGCGCTCGTATGGAGAAGATCCAGCGGACGTCGCACGCTTTGCCGCTGCATTCACCGAAGGGGCGCAAAACGCCGGAGCCATCGCGACAGCGAAACATTTTCCAGGACATGGCGACACGGCCGTCGATTCACACCGCGGCTTGCCGGAGATCAATGTCGGACGCGATCGCTTAAAGACCGTCGAGTTTGTACCGTTCCAGGCTTCAATCAACGCAGGTGTTGGCGCGGTTATGGTGGGCCACATTGCCCTCCCTCAGATCGATTCGACTCCCGTCAAGCCTCTGCCACAAAACGTCAAGTCGAAGCCGACGGACACTGATGAAGGTGGCGAGATAATCGAAGAGAAAGCAGCCATGCCTGCCACAATGTCTCCGGTGATTGGCGACATCCTCAGAAAAGATCTGAAGTTTCCCGGAATGATCGTGACTGACGCGTTGAGTATGAGTGGCCTCACGATCTACTTCACACAGGAAGAAGCTGCCGTTCGCGCTTTGGAGGCCGGCGCTGACATGTTGCTCAAGCCCGCGGATGTTGATGCGTCGTTTCGCGGTGTACGCGAGGCTGTGAAGAGCGGGCGCATTACGGAACAGCGTGTCGAGGAATCAGCGCGCAAGATACTGGCGGCGAAGTATGACCTCGGACTGGTAGACCAACGGGTCACCCCGGTTGACACGATCGATCGTATTGTCGGCAGCAGCGACGTGTCCGCGCTGGCGGTTGAGATCGCCGAGCATGCCGTAACGCTCGTGCGCGATGAGGATAAGCTTGTGCCGCTGAAGAACCTCAAGCCTGAAGCGCGAGTGTTCAATCTTGCCGTTACCAACGGCGACGATCGCAACTGGATCGCAAATGCTTTTGTTTCGAGACTCGCTCGCGGTGGGTTGAAAGTTGAGACAGTTGTACTTGACGAACGATCGACGGACCGCGAGGTGCAGAAAGCGATTGAGCATGCGAAATCCGCCGATCTGGTACTTGCTTCGTTGTATGGACGCGTTCGTTCCGGACAGGCATTGAGTGTCGGGATTCCTGATTCCGGTGCGCGCGTGTTGTCGGCTTTGATTGCAGCAAAGTCGCCGATCGTGGGAATTAGTTTTGGCAATCCTTACCTATTACAAAGCTTCCCGGGACTACGAACGTATATGGTGGCTTATGGTGATATGCCGTCGTTGCAGCAGGCGGTCGCGCGCGCGTTGCTCGGTGAGATCGAGATAGGTGGAAAACTGCCGATTTCGTTGCCGGGTTTATACCCGCGCGGAACTGGAATTCGTGTTAACAAAACAAAATGAGCCACAGATTGACACGGATAAAGACGGATCGAGTAATTGCGATTCCGTGCGTTCTGATACTGCTTGCGCATGTTGTTTTTGGACAGTTGCCGGTGGCGAGACCGGAGACCGTCTCAATAGCGACAGAACGTCTGGCGCGCATGGACGCAATGATCGCCGAGGACATCGCAAATAAGCGTTTGCCGGGCGCGGTAGTGCTTGTTGGTCGGAAGGGCCAGGTTGTCTGGCGCAAGGCTTACGGCGCACGCGCGCTCGATCCGGCGCGCGAAGCGATGACCCTGGATACGATCTTCGACCTTGCGAGTCTCACGAAAGTCGTCGCGACTGCCACCAGCATCATGATCCTCGTCGAACGTGGAAAGCTGCGTCTAACGGATCCGGTTTCACTTCACATCCCCGAGCTGAAAGGCGAGGGAAGAGATCGCATAACGATCGAACAACTGTTGACTCACGTGTCTGGCTACGCGCCTGATTTCGATCTCAGAGAACGTTGGACCGGCTATGATGAAGCTATTAAACAACTGGTCAAAGAGCCGCTTCGCAATCCTCCCGGAACACGTTTCACTTACAGCGACATAGGATTCATCGCGCTCGGCGAAGTCGTCGCACGCGTATCCGGTATGCCGCTCGACCAGTTCGCGCGGAAAAATATTTTTGAGCCACTACGTATGACGAACACCGGCTTTCGACCCAATGCGGCGCTGAAAGCCAGAATTGCGCCCACCGAAAAACGTCGCGGTCAAATGAATTATCTCGGCGACAGCGGCGCAAACGCCGGAACGGAAGGTGAGATTTGGCTGCGTGGTGAAGTGCACGATCCAACGTCGTATCGTATGAACGGTGTGGCCGGTCACGCCGGACTATTCTCAACGGCCAACGATTTAGCCATCTACTGCCAGATGATTCTGAACGGCGGGTCGTTCGGTAGTGTGCGCATTCTGTCGCCGTTGACGGTGGCGGAGATGACACGTCCACGTGTTGTTACAGCTACGGGCGGCACGCGCGGACTTGGTTGGGACATGAACACGTCTTTCTCGACCAATCGCGGAGATTTATTCCCGCTGGGTTCGTTTGGACATACCGGTTTCACAGGCACATCGATGTGGATCGATCCGGCGAGCGATATGTTTCTGATCTTTCTGAGCAATCGAGTGCATCCGGACGGCAAAGGCGACGTTGGACCACTGCGCGGGCGCGTCGCCACCATTGTGGCGGGTTCAGTGACTGACAACGCAGCAGTCGCCCGGGCACGGGAGCAGTCGGCAAAGTTTTACATGGAAAGCTTCATGACCCTGCGGCAGTTTGCTGCGAATAATGGAGTATCTGGAACTTCAACGAGAGTGTTGACGGGCATCGACGTGCTCGAACGCGACAACTTCAAACCACTTGCAGGTATGCGGATCGGTCTCGTTACCAATCACACGGGCCGCAATCGCGAAGGACGACAAACGATCGATGTGCTTAACAAAGCGCCTGGTGTGAAATTAGTCGCGCTGTTCTCGCCCGAGCATGGCATTCGCGGCCTCGCTGACGAGAAAGTCTCAGATTCAAAAGACGACGCCACCGGACTCCCTATTTACTCGCTTTACGGCGAAAGCCGGCGGCCCAAACCCGAGCAGCTCAAAGATCTCGATGCGCTTGTCTACGACATACAGGACATCGGCGCGCGCTTCTACACCTATATTTCAACGCTTGGATACGTGATGGAGGAAGCTGCGAAGGCAAAGTTGCCAGTCTTTGTTTTGGATCGCCCCAATCCGATTGGCGGCCTCGACGTTGAGGGTCCAATTGCCGACCAGGACAAACTCTCTTTCATCTCGTATCACACGATCCCGACTCGACACGGTCTGACGATCGGAGAGTTGGCCCAGCTATTCAACCGACAACGAAATATCGGCGCCGATGTGCGCGTGATTAAGATGGAAGGCTGGCGGCGATCGATGTGGTTCGACGAAACCAATCTCACGTGGGTTAACCCTTCGCCAAACATGCGCAGCCTTACTGAAGCGACGCTCTATCCCGGTGTTGGTTTGCTCGAGACGACGAATGTTTCGGTTGGTCGTGGCACTGATACGCCGTTCGAAGTGGTGGGTGCGCCGTGGATTCAGGGAGATCAGCTGGCTGACTATTTGAATCAACGAAGTATTCCGGGCGTGCGGTTCGTGCCGCTGCGATTCACGCCCAACGCTTCGGTCTTCAAAGATCAGCAGTGTGGTGGCGTGAACATAATCATCACTGATCGTGCGTTGTTTCGGCCGTTACCAACCGGAATCGAAATGGCACTGGCACTGAGGAAGTTGTATCCAAATGAATGGCAGGTCGATAAGTACCTGCGGCTGTTGGTGAATGCGGATACGCTCGAGCGTGTGAAGCGTGGTGAGAACGCGAAAGACATTATTGATTCGTGGAGTGCGGGTTTGCAGGAGTTTCGGCGAGCACGCGCGGAGATACTGCTTTATTAGCCACAGATAAACGCGGATTTTGAACGGATCCACTTGCGAACCGAGTTGATCAGGAAGAATTCGGGCGCCTTTTGAAACTCTTCGAGAGTAAGTACTCGCTCTTTGATCTTTCCTTCAGCTAATAAGTGATTTCGAAAGACGCCTGGCAACAATCCTGATTCGAGTGGCGGCGTAAAGAGTTCGCCGTCAATTGGAACGACGACATTAGCAATGCTTGATTCTGTCACCTCGCCTCTCTCATTCCAGAAGATAACGTTATCAGCGCCGCGTCGTCGCGTGGTCTTATGAAATAGAAACCGATCCGAAGAATCGACTGGTTCAGTCGCGAGCGTCAACGGTTTCAGCTCAGGCAATAACTCGATCGGTGTTACCTGTGTTTCTATACGCCCGTCTTTCCACAACGACACCTTGACTTTGTATGACCCTTCGGGACTATCGACCGCAATCCGTTCCAAATCCGCGTCTATCCGCGTTACCGCAAAACCAAAATACCCCGCCGACTCCTGCAGCCGTTTGAGATGGTCCGCGAGGAGAAAGTATTCTCCATCTTCGAGCAGGATCGACTCAAACAACTGAAACTCGACCGGCGCTGAACGCAGAAACCGGCTTTTCACCAAACACTCTTCGTACTCGCGTTCGGCGGTCGAATCGATAGTAATCCCACCGCCCACACCGAAATTCGCTTGATTCGTTTCCGCGTCGATCACCACCGTGCGAATCGCGACGTTAAAGACACAGTCACCGCCGGGCTGCAACAAGCCGATGGCGCCCGTGTACACTCCACGCGGGAAACGTTCCAGCTCGCGAATGATCTGCATGGTCCGAATCTTCGGCGCGCCTGTAACCGACCCGCAGGGAAACAACGCCTGCAACAAGTCGGACAGTTTCGTTCCGTCTTTCAAGGTCGATTCGACAGTCGATGTCATCTGCCAGACAGTTTCAAAGCGCTCGACATCGAACAACGACGACACACGCACGCTGCCGGGAATTGAAACCTTGCCGAGATCGTTTCGCAGTAGATCTACGATCATCACATTCTCGGCACGATCTTTCGGGGAGTGTTTGAGCCAGTCTGCAAGGTCCTGATCTTCTTTTGGCCAGCGTCCGCGCCTGGCGGTACCTTTCATCGGTTTCGTGATGACGTGATTCCCACGGCGCTTAAAAAACAATTCCGGTGATAAGCAAAGGACCTTGTAACGATCAAGATCGATGTAAGCAGAATAGTCTGCGCCCTGGGCCAGACATAAACTGCGATACCAGGCGTAGTGATCGCCCTTGAATTTTGCGGTGACGGGAAACGAGTAGTTGACCTGGTAAGTGTCACCGGCCGCTATCAATTCTCTGACTCGCGTAACTGCGTGGTCGTACTCTTCACGCTCGACACGCGGCATCCAGGAGTTTGAAGAGATTGTTGGGCGGTCGTTGTTATCAATCTCCGCGGCGTTCGCAAAAGCTGCGGCCCATGCGAGCGGGAAGTCGGAAGGTTCGTGGACCGCAAACACAGAATCGAAGGCCGGCGCTGCTTCATAACTCAACATCAGCGCCACGAACGAGCCCGCGTTTGATTCTCTTTCGGCGAATTCGAGTACGGGAAGAACTTCGTCAATGTGTCTGGCAGTCATCTCAGCGGTCGGCGCAGCGAGAGACAACGAACCAAATACAAATTTCGGCATGCCTTGAGTCTAGCAGAATGTACTGTAGGGGCGGCCCTCCGTGGCCGCCCGTGGCTTTTGACCAGGGTTCGGAACTCCAACCGCGCCTGTACCCTGAACCAGCTTTGCACGAAAAGTCTAATTTCTCTGTGCAATCTCCGTGTTCTCTGTGCCTCTGTGGCTAAGGAATCGTTCGAAAAAAACAACCACAGAGGACACAGAGACTGCACAGAGAAGAACTCCGATAAGGACTTTTCGTGCAAAGCCCCCTGAACCCCTGAACCCTTATCAAAGCCACGGGCGGCCACGGAGGGCCGCCCCTACAGTACGTTCCGGAGTGATCTATTCAATTTGGTGATTAGGAGACCCATACTCATCAGATGTTCTTATCGCAAGGATAAAAATCTTTAGCTACCATTATTCTTAAAGCGATCTATAATCCGTCCGAAATTTCGTAGCTCAATCCTTTCTTCAAACCGAGGACAATATGAGAAATCCAATTCTTGCGTCTTTGCTCTTACTATTCTGTATGGTCGCAGTTGCAAGCGGGCAGGGAACGACTTCTCGAGTAACAGGAACTGTCCAGGATGCTAACGGCGCATCAGTTGCCGCGGCAATGGTGACTCTTACCAACGAAGCTACTGGAGTTTCCTTTACCACCGAGACCAGTGAAAGTGGCACTTACGCCTTCGATCTAGTCCAGGTCGGAAAGTACAGCGTCACAATCGAGAAACAGGGATTCAAAAAGTTTATCAGTCAGGGCACCCCCGTTAACGTCAACGTGCCATCTACCGTCAACGCAACGCTGGAAACGGGCGGCGTTACTGAGACCGTGACCGTTCAGGCCGGCGCCGAACAAGTGCAGACCAGCAGTTCGGGAAATATCGGCAGCACCATCGAGCAAAAAACTCTCGAGGCACTTCCGATAGTTGGCACGCGCGGCAGAAATCCACTCGACCTCTTAAACTTCCAACCGGGCGTGGTCTTCGGCGGTAACACCGGCGGCGCCGTCAACGTCAATGGTTCACGCGATCGCGCATTCAACTTCACCCTCGATGGTATCGACATCAACGAATCGACTGCCGGTGGTTCAAACTTTACACCGCTGCGTCCAAATCCTGACTCGGTCCAGGAGTTTCAAATTGTCACGAGTAACTTCACTGCGGAACTTGGTCGCAGTAGTGGGGCTCAGGTAACGCTCATCACTCGTTCAGGCTCAAACGAGTTTCACGGCAACGTGTTTGAGTACTACCGGACGCCGCGACTTGATGCGAAGAGTTATCCGAACACAATCGCGGGAACTCCAAGAGACCAGTTCGTTCAGCATATCTTCGGCGGCAGCATTGGTGGCCCGCTTTTTAATCCGGGTTTTGGTGAAGGACGAAAGATGGGATGGCTGCGAGACAAAGCCTTCTTCTTTACCAACCTGCAACTCCTTCGCGCTTACGATACTGGACTGGTTACGCGAACGGTATACACGCAGAGTGCGCGCGATGGAATCTTTCGCTTCACAGTCAATGGACCAAATACGCCCGTCGGTGGCACTGGTGTAGCGTCCGTTGATGGAGCAGGAAATGCGCTGTTTGGTGCGTGTCCTAATCCGCTTCCAAATCCGTTACCGGCAAACTTCCGCTGTGTTCGTACTTACAATATCGTGTCGAACGCAGCGAATATTACTCGCGATCCAGTTCTTTTGGATTACCTGAATAGGATGCCACTGCCGAATAACTTTACAGTTGGTGATGGACTCAACACCGCAGGATTCAATTTCGGATCGCCACAACATGAAAGACAATACGACTTTGTTACGAAGTTTGACTTCAATCTCAATCCCAGCAATCTGGTTTATGTTCGATACGCGCAAGGTTCTCAAACTACTCTAGGCGATTCAGCTAATACTGGCCGTCCGGTCTTTCCAGACTCGCCGAACTTTGTTGATACCTACCGCACGCCCAAGAATCTCGCGGTCAACTGGCGCTGGTCACCAACGGGAACTGTTACCAATGAGGCCATCTTCGGCCTCAGCAAGTTCTTCTTCTCGTTTTTGACGCCGTTTCCCGATCAAAATCTACCGTTCTCGTTCATTAACGTCGCCACCGCCAACACAAACTTTTCTTACAACGCGCGTGGCGTGAGGACGCTCCAGTTCATCGATAACCTTACGACGATCAAGGGGTCGCATACTTTCAAAGGTGGTATCAATTTCCGCTTCAATCGTCACAACGACGATCGATCCTCGGTAGCAGGATCGGCGATCGAACCTCTCGTCACCTTTGGCGGAACAGGCGGCGCTTTTTTCAACAGCTTCGCGCTTCCATCGTCAGGAAGCACTAGTATCAACGCAAACGATCTTACGCGATTGCAAAACACGATCCGAGATCAACTTGGAAAAGTGAACAGCGTTTCGAGGGCGTTTGTGTCCAATGGAGAAACGTTTGCCCCGGCCGGGAGCCGTTGGTTGAATGAAGTGACATATCCGGAGCTGGATTTCTATTTCCAGGATAACTGGCGGCTGCGTTCGAATCTGGTTTTGGATCTCGGCGTTCGTTGGGAAGCCAAGCTTTCGCCAAGAGTCGGTGGTAGTCGACCCAGTCTTGTTCCCGATCAGCTAGTCAAGCTTGGAGCTGCTCCATCCAATACTTTGAAATGGGTCGAAGGCGATATCTACAGCAGCGATTTGAACAAACTGCTGCCGTCGGTCGGCTTTGCCTGGGATCCTTTTAAGAGTGGCAAGACTTCGATTCGCGGAAACTACCGCATGGCGTCCGACCGAATTGCGACCTTCCTTTTTGGCTCGTCGATTTACCAGAGCACGCCCGGCAATAACACGGGTCCGAGCAACTCTGCTTTTGGACAGGCCGGAGGCTTGTTCCGAAACGTTGGACCAGTTATTGCCGCTCTGGCGCCGACAAACACTCCAACTGCGCTGCGACAACCGCCTCCATTTGGCACGGGTTCCCTTAGCGTGCTGGATCCGGATTTACAGTTTCCGCAAATTCACGAATGGTCGATCAGCTTCCAGCGCGAAATTCGAAACAATGTGGTTGAAGTTAACTACATCGGCAAGCATGGAGTGCACCTGCTCGGCGGTTACAATGTCAACCAGGTGAATATCTTCGCGCGCGTGCCCGGCGTGAATCAGTCCTTCGCCGAAGCTTTCGATGCGATTCGTAACGATATCCGCACCAATGGAAGTACGGCTACTGTTTTTCCCGCTTTAATCAATTTGTTGTTCACAGGCGACCCGACCAAGACCGCGGGTACGACCACGTTCCGAAACCTTGTTACAACCAATACGATCAGCCTCGGAAACGTGGCTACAGCAGCATTGCTGACTTCACAGCAACTGTGTCAGACGGCTGATGTGAACGCGGGGATCTGCACACAGACGGGAGGGCAACTCATCGGGCGTACAGTTAACAACCCATTTCTCTTCCAGCCTTTCCCCCAATTCTCCGGTGGTCTTAATGTTTTTGATAGTAGCGACTACTCGAGATATGACGGCTTGCAGTTTATCTTCAAGCGCAGGATCAGTGCCGGACTCGGATTCCAGTTCGGGTATACCCTTTCCAAGTCGAAAGATAATCGTTCGTGGGATCCGTCGCTCAGCACTGTGTCGACAGGATCGGTACAATCGGCTTCGAGTACGCCATTCGATTTGCGTGACCGGCATCTCAACTACACCTGGTCCGACTTCGACCGTCGGCATGTTTTCCAGGGGACGTATACATACGAGTTGCCGTTCGGCAAAGGAAAGAAGTATCTCTCCGGAATGCCGGCGATTCTGGACCACGTGATTGGCGGTTGGCAGATGGCGGGGACAGTGCTCTGGGCAACAGGTAGACCATTCACGGTGTACTCGGGCATCAACACCATAAGCAATGTGGTGCAATCCACGGCTGACTGCAACGGCTGCACAAGAAATAGCGGCAGCCTGGTGCTCGAAACCGGAAGAAACTTCTGGTTCGACGCGACTACACGAAGCAAGTTTAGCCAACCGGTAACGGGCTCCATCGGAAACACCGGACGCAACTTCTTCCTGGCGCCGAACTACTTCCAGTGGGATTCATCGCTTTCGAAGAGATTCAGAATTACAGAGCGCGTGGGTTTCGATCTGCGATTGGATGCCCGCAACGTTTTGAACAACCCGTCGTTTGATAATCCGACAGCTGTTTTTACCTCGACCATCTTCGGACGCATCAACGACTCGGTCACCAATAACGCGCGTCGCATTCAGGTTTCAGGCAAGCTCAGCTTCTAAGCCAACAAACTGTATAGGTCCTGGTAAGTCAAACAGGACCTATACAGTCTCATAAAAACGACCATCAGCGATTCTTATCAAACAGATAAGAACATTTAGCTATTATTATTCCTCCTCGCGGCCTATAATCACGCTCTTCGAACCAGGCAACAACAACTCAGAAGCAACGGACCAAACTGGCAGCGGTGAAAACGAGTCTCTTCCTAAGGTCTGCAGCAGTGCTGTTGACTGCGCTCGCTCTCGGCGTTTTCCTGTTTACGCGTGTGCGCGTGAACGCCGAAGCGTCCGCACCTGTTTACGACCTTCTCATCACGAACGCGCGCATCGTCGACGGCTCCGGCAATCCATGGTTTCGTGCAGACGTGGCCATTAAAGATGGCCGCGTTATCCGCATCGGTCGTTTAGGACCAGAGACGGCGAACAGAACTATCGACGCCCGCGGGCAGATACTTGCTCCCGGGTTTATCGATGTTCACACGCACGTCGAATCCATCTACAACCAACCTGCCGCAGACAATTTCGTGCGTATGGGTGTGACTACGCTCGTCACTGGAAACTGTGGTTCGTCTACTACCGAAGTCGAGGAGTTTCTCGCTCGCATTAAAGAGAAGCCGCTCGCAGTTAATCTCGCCACGCTAATTGCACACGGTTCGGTGCGAGGCAAGGTGATGGGACTCGGAGATCGCGCACCAACGCCGGAAGAAGTCAAACAAATGGAGACGGTCGTCGAGCAGGGCATGAAAGACGGCGCGGTTGGTCTCTCCAGCGGATTGATTTACGTTCCCGGAACTTATGCAAAGACCGACGAGATCGTGTCGCTCGCTCGCGTCGCCGCGCGCTACGGTGGTCTATACGCGACGCACATGCGCAATGAGGGCGACAAGGTGGCGGATGCGATTCGCGAGAGTATTCAGATCGGCGAACAAGCCGGACTGCCGGTCGAGATTTCTCACTTCAAGATTAGTAACAAGAAACTGTGGGGCCAGAGTCCGATGACGCTGGGACTTGTGCGTGAAGCGCGTGCACGTGGTCTCGCAGTCACAGTGGACCAGTACGCGTACACTGCCAGCTCCACGTCGCTCGAGTCTCGCCTGCCGTCATGGTTACGCGCCGGTGGTCCCGATGAAGCGAAAAAGCGATTGGCCGACAAAGAGGCCCGCAAACGCGCGATCAAAGACACGAAAGATGCTTTAAAGCGGAGCGGATTTAAGGACTACTCATTTGCCGTCGTCGCGTCCTACGGTCCGGACAACTCATTCAACGGCAAATCAATTGCCGAGATCACCAAACAGGTTAAGAACAAGGGCGACGTCGAGAGCCAGATCGAGCAGATGCTCGAGATGTATGAGGCTGGTGGCGCCGCAATGATCTATCACGGCATGGGTGAAGAAGATGTAAAGCGGATCATGCAGGAGCCGTTCACGATGATTGCGTCTGACAGTGGCGTGCGGCAGATCGATGAGAGTGTGCCGCATCCGCGTGGTTACGGTAATAACGCGCGTGTGCTCGGGCTTTACGTCAGAGAGTTGAAGCTGATCTCGCTCGAAGATGCGATCAGGAAGATGACTTCACTGCCGGCGCAGACATTTGGATTTCGCGATCGTGGTTTGATCCGCGAAGGCTTCGCGGCCGATCTCGTGATCTTCGATGACAACAAGATCATCGATCGGGCGACGTTCGATAAGCCGCACCAGTTTCCGCTGGGGATCAGCTACGTGATTGTTAATGGCGTACCGGTGTTGGAAAACGATCAGATGACCTCAGCACGTCCCGGTGTCGCATTGCGTGGCCCAGGCTACTCGGCAATAAATTGAATCACGGATGGCTACTGAGCCGCCCGAACAAAAATACTTTTGTGCGCTCGAGGAGGAGAGATTTATGCGGAGCCCTAAAACGACCTTCAACTTTCTGCTGATTGGATTACTTCTTCTCTTGCCCGCTGCCGTCGCGGCGCAAACAGTAACCGGAACGCTGCGCGGTACCGTTAGTGATTCGAAAGGAGCGGTTGTTCCCGGTGCTGACGTTGTAATTCGCAACATGGAAACTGGGCAGGAACGCACTCTGAAAACGGGAAGCGAAGGAGTTTATGTTGCTCCGTTCCTGCCGCTGGCCCGTTACACGATCACGGCCACGGGTCCGGGATTCAGCAAGGTGGCCCAGGAAAACATCGAGCTCGGATTGAACCAGACGCTGGTGGTCAATTTTGAGTTGAGTCCGAGCGCCGTGACTGAAGCTGTGGTGGTGACGTCAGACGCAGCTCCCATCAACACGACGAACGCAGAGATCAAAGGTTCACTCAACGCGCAGGAGATCATGGAGAAGCCCACCTTTAATCAGGGCAACTTCCTGACGCTAGCCGAAACGTTCACCGGATTTCAGGAGAATCCGACTTCGGGCCAAAACAATCCCACTGCTTCTTCAGGTTCGTCGATCAACTTCAACGGCACAGGCACACGCGGCGCCACGTTCCAGATCAATGGCGTAAACAACGACGACTCTTCGGAGAATCAGAATCGGCAAGGCGCTTCGTTATCGACGATTAAAGAGTTTCAGGTTATCACCAATAACTTCAGTGCGGAGTTCGGTCGCGGTTATGGCGCAGTCGTTCTTGTTCAGACGAAGTCGGGCACAAATCAAATTCACGGCGACGTTTACTGGTATCACAACGACAGTGCTTTGAATGCTACGAACAACGTATTCGCGCCGGGAGTTAAGAAAGGCGTTACCCGCCGCAATCAGTTTGGCTTTACCTCCGGATTTCCGGTGTTAAAGGACCGGCTCTTCAGCTTTATCAGCCTTGACCACACAGAGAACTCCGGAGCAAACAACTTCAACCGCGATGTCTTCACTCTCGCTGAGCGAGATCCGGCAAACTGGTTCAAACAAACACCGGCAAACGATACGCCTTCGAACCGCGCTTTCGTAAAGAACGTTATCGATCGTTTTGCTAATGCCGTTCCCAACGATCCGGCATCTGGACCAAGAGTGTTTCGCGGGCAGCAGGGTTTTGACTTCCCGGCTCGTGATTATTCCGGCCGCCTCGACTGGAACCCGCGCTCAGTAGACAACGTCACCGCTCGCTGGCAGTACACGCGGCAGCGGTTCAATGCCGATGACATCATCACCGGTGAGCGTGCTAATCAGAACCACAAACAACAAAACTTCGGTCTAAACTGGATTCACTCGTTTTCGAGTATTTCTGTCGGTGAATTTCGCTACGGTCTTGGTTTACGCACCACTCTGGTAAACATTGCAGCCGGCAACGACACGCCGATTATTCGCTTCTTCAATCCCAGCCCGGTCACGACGCAATCGAGTATCGGCAGCGCCGGCAATTTCCCGATCCAGCGATATCAAACTGACAACCAGTTTGTTTATAACTTCGTAACGCATCTCAGCTCGCACGACGTGAAGCTTGGAACTGACATTCGTCGCCAGCGCCTTGACGATCTAGCCGACAACTTCTCGCGCGGCTTCTACAGCAGTACCACTGCCACCTGCAACGGCGTCAACTACACCAACGGCTTCAATCAATTCATCAACGGTTGCACCCCCAACTACCAGAAGGGTTATGGACCATTCTTCCTCGAGAACCGCATACGTGAGGGAAACTTTTACGGAGAAGACAATTGGAAAATACGTTACAACCTCACGTTGAATCTTGGTCTGCGGTATGAATACGTTTCTGCGCCGGAAGAGGCGGCGGGACGCATTAACTACGGGTTCAGCGCTGACAAGGACAACTGGGAACCGCGTATCGGGTTCGCGTGGAGCCCGAATTATGAAACAGGCTTTATGAATCGACTCTTTGGCAAAGTTGGTGATTCATCCTTCCGCGGCGGTTACGGCATATTTCATGGTCGGCTCTTTCAATCGATCTTTTCACAGGGCGGTGCAACGGTGAGATTCAATCCGCCGAATGCATTCTTCTACAACCAATCGGGTGTCGGAACGGCGGCGTTCAATCCGGTAAATCTCGTCGATCCGACAAATGGTTTTGTGTTCACACCGGGCCCACAAACCGCTCGTCACACGGTCACGTTGATCGATCCGGGATTGGAAATGCCTTACACGCAACAATGGAATGTCAGCTTCGAACGACAGATGCCGTTCTCTTCCGCATTGCGTGTGAGCTATACCGGCAATCGCGGTATCGGTTTGTTGAAATACTCGCTCGACAACTTGCCGGTGCACGATCCAGTCAACGGCGTGCGAGTTGCCGATCATCCGAACAATGGGAGTTTGCGCGGCCAGGTAATCAGGCTAGCTGCTGATTTTCAATGTGCCGGTACGGCGGGGACCACTGCGATACCGTTCACCGCGCAGTGTCCGGTCGTAGTACCGATCGCCGCCAATGAATACAGCTTCCGTGTTCCGCGAATAAACGAGCGCAGGCCCAACGGCTTGTACGGAACGAATCTCGCCGTTTCGAACGCTGCGTGGAGTTATTACAACGCAATGCAGCTCGAGTGGACCAAACGGCTCAGTAGTAATCTCAACTTCCAGGCGGCGTACACATGGAGCAAAGCGATCGATACCACTTCCGAGGCCACAGCAGTTGGAGCAGGCGACACTAATCAGAACGGAAACAATGCTCGCGCGGGCCGGGCTGTCTCGCGTTTCCACACGCCTCACCGATTTACGATATACGGCACTTATCGTTTGCCGTTCTTCAGCTCTGAGAAAAGTTTACTGGGCCAGGCGTTTGGCGGATGGCAGTTTTCAGGCGTAGTCAAACTAGCGAAGGGAACACCATTCACAGTCACAACAACCGCGCTTGATCTAAACTTCGATGGTTTCTCCGAGAGCAGACCGGTGCTTCTCGATCCTTCAGTACTTGGCAACAGTGTCAACCATCCTGCTACTTCGACTGCTGCGCTACCGCGCAGTGCTTTCCGCGCGTTAACCAGCGCTGACTTCAACACACCGATACTTGGACGCAACACGTTTTTCCTCGACGGTGTGAAGAACGTCGACTTCGGTATCAACAAGATCTTCTCGATGCCCTGGGAAGGTCACAAGCTGACAGTACGCGCTGACCTGTTTAATGCTTTCAACCACGTGCAGTACGGTTTCCCGAGTTCAGTCACAACTAACACTAACTTCGGAGCCATTACGGGCGCAGCGACGCTTTACGTGCCGCGCAATATCCAGGTCTCGTTGCGTTACCAGTATTGAGATGAGATTCGCCCTTCGACTATCACAAGCTGTTGTTTTACCAGGCAGGGCCTTGTTTTGGCTTTCTCTGGGCAGCCTCTGTGTTCTCTGTGTCTGTGTGATGTCCTTTTTTCAAGTCCCATTAACCACAAAGACACAGAAGTCGCGCACAGCTTCGCAGAAAAACGAAGTGCGCGCGCTTTGGGTCGTTCGTACCACGCTGACTTCTCCGGAGAAGATCCATCAACTGGTTAATGCTGCGGCGGACAACGGCTTCAACACCCTGATTGTGCAGATCCGGGGGCGCGGTGATGCTTATTACAATTCGAAGGTCGAACCGCGTGCGAGCGATTTGAAGGACCAACCACCATCGTTCGACCCACTCGCACTCACACTTACAGAAGCACACAAGCGAGGCTTGAAAGTTCATGGCTGGCTAAATACAAACCTGCTGGCTAACCTCGATGCGCTACCGTCAGATCCCGCTCATGTCTATAACAAACATCCGGAGTGGCTGGCAGTTCCCAAACCGGTCGCCGCCGAGCTCTACGGCATGTCGCCACGCGATCCTGCGTACCGGCAGAAAATTGTTGAATGGTCCAGGGCCAATCGTGGTGAGTTGGAAGGCGTCTACACCGGGCCTGCGAATCCCAAAGTGCGCGATCACATCTACAACATCTGGATGGACGTGCTGAAACATTATCCGGTTGATGGTTTGCACTTTGATTATGTCCGTTTCGCGAGTCCTGATTTTGACTACAGCCGCACGTCACTGGAAAAGTTTCGCAAATGGCTCGAGCCGCAGTTGAGCTCGGACGAGCGAGCACAATTGAAGAGTTCGTTAAAGTCGAATCCACTGGCAGCGCCGGAGATGTTCTCGGCTAAGTTTGCAGACTTTCAACGCGAGCAGGTGACAACGCTGGTCGAGCGGATCTATCGCGCGGTCAAAAGCCGTCGAGCGGAGACGCTCGTCTCAGCGGCAGTGTTCGCGAACGACGAAAACGCCTACACGCGTCGCTTCCAGGATTGGCGACGCTGGTTACAGATGGGCATTCTCGATGTTGCGTGTCCAATGGCGTACACAACAGACACTGCAGTCTTTCAGAAACAGATCGAAATAGCTGCAGCGACTGCGCACAACGCGAAGCGAAGTGTTTGGGCCGGAATCGGCGCGTATCGGATACCTTCGGAATCTGCGGTGGAAAAGATCAACGTCGCCCGCACGCTGCAAACGGAAGGTTTCATTCTGTTTTCTTACGACTTTACGGCTCGGCCCAGCGAGCTGAATCCGGACGGCGCCTATTTGGAACGCATCCGGCGCGCTGCATTCTGATCCAGGACGCGGTCTGACGGGTCAACATTAAACCGATTGCTGTTGCGCATGAACGAACTGTGTGTAAAAATAACCGGACTCGTTTACGAGGCACGGCCTTCTTTCCATCGACAATTGTCTGACTTGCAAAACACCAAGGTATATTGTGGTTCTCCCACGCCAGGCCGTTCTGGCGAGCACCTTCCACTTAACCATGAAGAGGATTACCCCATGACACGTCACATCCAACTCAAAAATATTATTTTCTTGTTGACACTACTGTTCGCCATTAGCGGTACCGCATTGGCTCAGGAGATCACGGGAAACCTTAACGGCTCGGTGAAAGATTCGACGGGCGCTCTCGTAAAAGGAGCGACAGTTGTCATCACTGACACGGACAAGAAAGTCGTCCTTCGCACGCTCACTACCGGCGACGATGGCGAGTGGCTGGCCCCGAATCTTCCGGCAGGAAATTACTCCCTTGCAATTGAAGCGACCGGCTTCAAGAAAATTGTGCAGGGCGACATAAAGTTGGATGTAGGACAGCGAAGAACGGTCGACATGACGCTTGAGCCCGGCAACATCGCAGAGACCGTGATGGTCCAGACCGATCCGGTGGCGGTGGAGTTGACGACAGCTACGACCTCGACACTCGTGAACGGTGACCAGGCAAAAGAGCTGTCGCTCAACAATCGTAACTGGGTGCAACTGGTCGCGCTTGCGCCGGGTGTCTCAAACGATCTCGCCGATCAGGTCTATGTCGGCACCACCAACCCGGACGGACAGGCCAACACCGTGAACATCGCAGTGAATGGCGCCAGGAGCAGTCAGAACACATTCACTGTAGATGGCGCTGACATTACCGACCGTGGTTCGAACATCACGATTCAAGCATATCCGAGCGTGGATTCAATCGGCGAGTTTCGCGTACTGCGCAGCTTGTTCCCGGCGGAATCGGGACGTAGCGGTGGTGGACAGGTAAACGTCATCACGCGCTCCGGCGGTGAGAAGTTTCACGGCAGCGCATTTGAATTCATTCGCAACGAAGCCTTCAACGCCAACAGCTTCCTGAACAACGCGGTGACCAATCCGCAGTTTGGCAGAGACGAAAATGGCAAAGCCAAACGCCCGCCTTTCCGTTACAACAATTATGGCTGGACGTTGAGTGGTCCAATCTATTTCCCGAACTTCGGCGAAGGCGGAGCTGACGGAATGTTCAGCCGGTTGCCGCGAACATTCTTTTTCGTGTCCCAGGAGTTTCGCCGTGACCGGCGTTTCTCCGCCGCGGGCACGGTGGTCGTACCAGACCAGAACTTGCGAAACGGCATCTTCCCGATTGACGTCTGTATCAACCGAAACAATGTCGCCACCGAGAACTGCAACGTTGGCAATCCCGGCAGACTTCCGGCTGGAACACCGCTGCCGGCAAGCTTTCTGAATTCAGTGGCGGCTGCTTATCTCTCGGGCGTGTACAACAAGCTGCCCTTGCCAAATGCTGCTACCGCTGCTGCGCCTTACAACTTGAACGCGTCGTTACCGGGCGTAGCTGATTTCCGTCAGGAAATCATCAAGATCGATCACACATTCACCAGTAACTGGACCGGCTATTACCGTTTCCAGAAAGACACGATTCCAACTATTGATGCGAACGCGCTCTTCTCGAGCGGCTCAGGACTTCCTGGCGTATCCACTACTGACACTAACTCGCCGGGAAGAACGCACACTGCGCAGACAACCTATGTCGTAAATCCGAATTTGATTCTCGAAGGTCGTTATGCGTATGGATGGGGAGCGATCCTAAGCCACAACGTTGGAACGCTCGCGCTCGCTAACACTTCGATTCCGGTCACTCTGCCATTTGCGAATCAGAGAGATCGAATTCCAACCATCGCTAACGCCGCAGGCACGGCTCTGATCAATGGCTTCACGAATCTGACCAGCTTCGGCCCGTACGATAATTTCTCGTACAAACATAATTTCGGCGGTAGCGCGACGTGGATCATGGGTAGCCACACTACGAAGTTTGGTGGCACCTACTCGATTTACCGGAAGAATGAAAATGCCCTCGCGGGTGTAAACGAAGGACGGTTTGAGTTGTTTGGCAACACGGTGGCGTCAGGAGTAGCAAACACCGCGCTAAACCAGAATATTCAGAAGTGGGCCAACTTCCTGGTCGGTAATCTCGGATCGTTCTCACAGGCGCGCTTTGACTACACCGCCGATTTGCGCCAGAAAGCGTTTGAAGCTTACTGGCAGGACGAATGGCGAGCTCGTCCGAATATGACGTTGTACTACGGCGTTCGTTATTCGTGGTTCCCGTCGCCGTACGACAAGAATGGACGTCTGTCGAATTTTGATCCGGCGTTGTTTAATCCGGCACAGGCGCCGCAGGTAACGGGATTGGGCAGCCGCGTTGCAGGCACTGGAAACTTCTGCAACGGCATCTTTGTCAACTCTCAGAATTTCCAAACGGGTCCTGCATCGTTTAATTGCCGGCCCGCCGTTTCTCCGTACGGAAAATACGTCATCAGGAATCCCAACAAGGATTTTGCGCCACGCTTTGGCATTGCCTGGGATCCATTCGGCGAGGGCAAGACGTCAGTCCGCGCCGGTTACGGTATTTACCACGAGCAGGTGCTCGTCGGCACGTTCCTCCAAAACATCGGAACCAATACACCGTATCAGGAGACTGCCGCTACTTCGTCTAACACGCGACTTGATAACCCAATATCGGCAGCTTCGGTTCCTGCGATTCAGGGCTTACGTGCGGTTCAATCCGATTGGCACACGCCGTACATGCAACACTGGTCGCTGGATGTTCAGCACCAGATCCGGAACAACACATTGATCTCCGTTGGCTATTACGGTTCTAAGGGAACGCACCTGATCGGACTGACCGAGTTGAACTCGATTGCTCCTGGCGTCGCTCTTAATTCGAACTGTATCAACGCCTTCAATCAAACTGTGAAGTGTCAAACGCCGGGATATGTTTTCCGGAACGCAGGCAGCAACACGGTGCTGGTTCCAAACAATCCGAATGCGAATCAGACTAATCCAGCGCAACAGCAGACAGACCTTCTGATCCTCGATCAGATTCGTCCCTACCGTGGTTTTAGATCGATCGCGATGGTGCAGCCCCGGTACAATTCGAATTACCACAGCGTGCAGGTCTCCGCACAACAACGATTGACCGGTGCTTCGCAGATAAATCTGGCGTATACGCTGGCGCGGAATCTTACCGACAGCCAGAACGACCGTACGGCCTCGCCGCAGAACACATACGACACGAAATCGGAATATGCGAGAGCAGCTCTCGATCGTGCGCATGTGTTGAGCGTTAACTACATTTACGAACTGCCGTTCTTCAGCAAGCGGAATGATCTGGTAGGCAAACTACTGGGCGGTTGGCAGGCATCTGGAATCGCAACTTACAACAGCGGCTTACCATTCACCGTCACGACCTCCAACTTCGATCCGGCGGGTTCTGGAATCATCAACGCGAATCCGACGGCGAGACCAATCCTGCTCTGTAATCCGAATGACAATGCGCCGCATACTGCCACACAGTGGTTCAACACGGCGTGCTTCCAGGCAAATCCTGCTAACACGCTCGACACAGCAGCAGCGGGATTCAAGAACGTTTTTGGTAATACGCCGCGCGGCATCGTCGATGGTCCACCGACCAAGCGCGTCGACTTCACGATGTCGAAGAACCTTCGCTTTGCGGAGTCAGTCAAACTCCAGTTGCGCGCCGAGGTCTTCAACATTTTCAATCACACAAACTTCCGCGGTTTCTCCAGCTTGAACATCACGGGTGGAGCAAACTTCGGCAGAATCGGCACGGTGCGCGATCCTCGCACGATGCAGTTTGCAGCGAAGATTTCGTTCTAAAGTTAAATCCAGGAATGAGCTAAGTGCCCGCAATGCTGCTGAAGCGTTGCGGGCACCCTTTTATCGATCATGACGAGGCTACTGCTCAAAAATGCGAAAGTGATCTTGCCGGATCGTGAAGTCACGGCCTCGGTGCTGATTGCAGACGGAAACATCGCAGCGATTGACAACGATACCGGAGCTGACGAAGAGATCGATCTTTCAGACTGCACGCTGCTGCCTGGTTTTATCGATGTACATATCCACGGCGCCGTGGGAGTTGACGTCCTCGACGCGACAACTGCGGAATTGCAAAGCGTGTCTGACTATCTCGCATCGCAGGGTGTGACCAGTTGGTTGCCGACGTTCGTGCCTGCGTCTGATGAAAATTATGTGACTGCTGTCGCGGTGATTTCCGAGGCGATGAGTAATTCTTCAGGGGCCCGAATTGCCGGAGTGCATTATGAAGGACCTTTTGTTAACACAAACCAGTGCGGTGCTTTGCATACGGAGTATTTCAAGACCTATTCGCGCCCTGAAGACCTCGATTTCTTAGTCGTTCCCGAGAATGCGGTGCGGATGATCACGCTCGCGCCGGAGGTCATCGGTGGTATCGAGCTGGTGCGTGAGTTGAAGAGGCGCGGTTGGGTACCTTCCATCGGACACACACGCGCGGATTTGAAAGTGCTTGATGATGCGTACGAGGCGGGTGCCCGCCACATGACCCACTTTATGAACGCGATGGCGCCTTTGCATCACCGCAATCCGGGTCCGATCGCGTGGGGAATGTCACGCGACAATGTCACGTTCGATGTAATTGCCGACGGCATCCATCTCGATCCGTTCATGTTGCGCTTGTTGCTGAAGATAAAAGGTGTGCATGGGATCACTTTGATCAGCGACGCCATTGCGGCGGCAGGGAAGGGCGACGGCGATTACGATATTTGGGGCGAAACGATCGTCGTGAAGAATGGTCGCACTGCGAACGCCTCGGGCAGCATTGCCGGTTCTGTGATCAGCGTGCTCGATGCGGTGAGACTGCTGCGATCACTCGGAGTTTCTTACCTTGAGCTCGCCCACATGGCCTCATCAAACCCCGCCCGCTTATTAAGCCTCGATCGCGATTGCGGCTCGATCGAAGTCGGTAAGCGCGCCGACCTCGTCGCTTTGGATCACGAGGGCAACGTCAAACTAACGCTGGTCCGCGGTAGATCCGTTCCAAATCCGCATTAGTCCGAGACCACCGATAATGACCAGCGCGAAGCCGATGAGAACGTGAAGCACGTCGTCAGCAAACGTCCAGTGGAAGTACTGGATCGGCGCCAGACCAACAACACTCGCCAGCACCTGGTACAAATCGATCAACCCGAACCCCAGGTTGAACGAACTCGATAGCAGGTCGCTTTTGGCCATGTTGATCAACAAACCGATCGAACCAAAGACGATGTGAAACAGGTTGTAGGGCGCGGCGCCACTCATCAGACTGTATCGTTCGGGTATTACGAAGCCGGCGATACCAGTCAGGATCAGCAACGGCGCGAAAACCATGAGGGTCTTCTGATTGAGGGTTTTATCTTCCATCTGACAGATCCTCGTAGAAGCCGGCGCGTTCGTAAGCCTGGTCCACAAGTTCGATGGGGTGACAGACGTTTAAGTCCATGCCCGACAGGCAGGCGCCTGCGCCGATATGCATCTGACAGCCGGGATTACCGGTTGCAAGTATAGCAGCGTGCGTCTGCCGTACGTGGTCCAATTTTTCCTGCAGCACTCGCTGCGAGAACTCCGGTTGTAAGAGATTGTAGACCCCGGCAGCCCCACAGCACCGTTCCGTGCCGTTCAGCGCGACGAAGTTGTCTCCAGCGACCGCACGCAACATTCTTTCTGACGTCTCACCGCTCCCTTGTCCATATAAGAGGTGGCAGGACGTGTCGTACGTCACCGGTGTTTCGATAGCACTCGGCGCCGTTCGCATTTGAGTAGTGGCAAGTTGTTTACTCACGTCCCGCACTCTGGTGCTGAAATTCGCTGCCTGCTCGGCGAGGTCGGGATCGTTTGCAAAGAGATGGGCGTAAGTGGTGAGCATCGCGCCGCAGCCGCCTGCATTGGTGATGATGGGCGCGCCAGAGTGGAAAGCCTGGATGTTCTTTCGGGCAAGTTTGCGTGCGCCTTCGAGATCTCCCGCGTGGGCATGCAGGGCGCCACAGCACACCTGTTCAGGTGGAGAGTTGACGTTGAAGTTGTTTGCGCGCAGCACCCGCTCAGTCGCGCGATTCACACGTGCAAACAGTCCTTCTCCAACACAGCCGGTGAACAACGATACTTCCTGTGACGCGTTTGCTCGAGTTTTATTTTTGCGCTTTTGTGTTTGTGTGTGAGAAATCCCTCTTGAGCTTTCGAGCAATGCCAGCCCAAATTCTGCGCGTGGCGAAACCAACCGCGCGAGTCGCGACTTCAACAACAACCTCGCCAACCCCAGGTCGCGAAACAGGCGCGATGCGCGAAAGAAGAGACGCAGCCGAGTTGGCGATAACCAGACGTGACGCAGTACGAAGCGGAGCAGGCGGTTACTGAGATCAGATTTCGGTTGCGATTCAAACAGTAGCTCACGACTCGCTTCCAGCAATTGCCCATATTCAACACCCGCCGGACAAGCCTGCTCGCAGGCGCGACAACCGAGACAGCGATCGATGTGTTTTGCGAAGGCGGGCGAGGTTTTTTCCAGCCGATCTTCAGCTACGGCCCGCATGAGGTATAGCCGTCCGCGTGGTCCATCGTTTTCGTCACCGGTGATGACGTACGTCGGGCACGCCTCGAGACACAAACCGCAGTGGATGCACGCGAGTAGTTTATCGCCCTGAGATGCTAAGGTGGTTGAGAGCATGCTTCACAGGATGAACAAGATTCTCATGATTTACATGATGACATCTTGTTTATCCTGAAAATCTTGTTAATCCTGTCTAAGAAATTCTCGGCAATCAATATCCCACAGCCTGTCCATCACTCCTGCGCGGATCGGTGGCGCCCAGTCTCATGCTTGTCTTCTCTTCGATCATGATCCCTTCCGCGTCGCCGAGATATCGCAGCTTTGCCAGCGTGTGTCCCTTCGACGTCAGTGCGCGTTGACTATCAGCGGACAACCCGAGCGGCTCACCTACAAGCTCATCAGGCAACCATTGATGATGAATGCGCGGGAAGTCAATCGCCTGTTGGATATTCATTTCGTAGTCGATCACGTTTGAGATAATGCAAAGCACCGTATTGATAATCGTTGGACCACCCGGACTGCCTACGGTGAACCACAAACTTCCGTCTTTCCGCAAAACGATCGTCGGCGTCATGGCAGATAGCGGACGCTTCTTCGGAGCCACCGCGTTTCGCTCGCCCTGGATCAGTCCGTACATATTCGGCGTGCCCGGCTTTGCAGCGAAGTCGTCCATCTCATCATTTAGAAGCATCCCGGTGCCTTTCGCCACCGCTGCTGAGCCGTATGAATTGTTGAGCGTGTAGGTGTTTGAAACCGCATTTCCCTCCGCATCCACCACCGTGAAATGCGTCGTTTCTTCCGATTCGTATCCTGCGGGACGACCGGCACGCACTTCAGCACTTGTCGATGCGCGATCCGTGTTGATAGTCGCGCGGAGCGTCGCTGCGTATGCCTTATCGGTCAATCCTTGTACAGGGACTTTTACGAAATCACTATCACCCATGTATTCCGCTCGGTCGGCAAATGCACGCCGCATAGCTTCGGCCATGAGATGGTAACGATCGGACGAGTTGGCCTCCATTTTTGGCAGATCGAAGCCTTCGAGAATATTGAGCATCTCGATCAGGACGGCGCCACCTGATGATGGCGGCGGCATGGAAATGATCTCGTGGCCACGATAGTTACCGCGTACAGGTGTCCGCTCTTTCGCTACATACGCGCGCAGGTCGTCCATCGTCATCAACCCGTTGTTGCGTTTCATATCGGCGACGATCAGTCGTGCTGTTTCGCCTTCGTAAAACTCATTTGGACCGGATCGTTGCAGACGTGAAAAGGTGGCGGCGAGCTCGGGCTGTCGAAAGCGCTCGCCCTCCTTATAAAAGACGCCATCCTTTAAGTAGATTCGTTTCGTCTCCGTATACTTCGAGAGATACTCATCGTTACTCTTTAACGAACGAGCCAGCGTGTAATCCACTACAAAACCATTGACAGCGAGCCGGCGCGCGGGTTCGAGAAGTTGGGCCCAGGTGAGTTTTCCCGAGCCATACTTCTTCAGCGCCATTTCCATCCCGCGCACTGTGCCTGGAACGCCAGCGGCCCGATAGCCAACGAGCGATCCGCCTTCACCTTCTATGAGGTTGCCGTTCTTATCGAGATAGACGTTCCGATGAGCCGCGGCTGGCGCCATCTCTCGGTAATCGATAGCTGTGGTTCTTCCGTCTTTCAAGCGAATCATCATGAAACCGCCGCCGCCGAGATTGCCTGCGGCTGGATGAGTGACGGCGAGTGCGAAAGCCACGGCGATAGCCGCATCGACAGCGTTACCACCGCGCTTCATGATCTCTACTCCCACACGCGACGCCAGCTCGTTAGTAGAAGCCACCATCCCGTGTCGCGCGCGAACCGGCTCTCGGGCAATGGTCGTTGGAACATTGAGCGCTACGACCAACAGCAGAACGATCACTTTAATTGTCTTCATCGTCTTAATCCGTCCAAAAATCTGCGTTAATTCGCGGCAAAAATATTCTTTGGATCAAGTTGTCTCTTGATCCTATCCATCAAAACTCTCGCGGTCCCGGTAGGTTCCTTACGGATCCGGTCTTCGCGTACTCGCTCGGCAGCAATCTTCTTCCAGAGATCAGCATCATGCATCACGATCTCAGCATCCTTCAACAGCTTCCGTGCTTGTTCGATCTGATACGCAACACCTTTCTCATTTCCGGCAAAACGTACGAGCAACCTTCCTGAAACGATCTCCGCAGCCACCGGAAATAATCGCGCCTCCAAAACCGCCCGCGCGCCAGCACGCAGCTCATCAATCACGCCCGTAGCAATCACTGTTGCTTCACTCACCGGTCGGGGCCGCAGTTTGAAATTCAGCTCGGCAATGATTCCGAGGCTCCCATAACTACCGGTGAAAAGCTTGCACAGATCGTAACCCGCCACGTTCTTCACCACGCGTCCACCAGCTTTAATTATGCTGCCATCTGCCAGCACAACCTTCATGCCGATCACTGATCCGCGCGGACGTCCATAGCCAAATTGTTGCGGGCCACCGATTCCTGTCGCAACAACACCTCCGAGCGTGGCCCGACCATCATCAGGTGGATCGAGCGGCAACCATTGACCGTTCTCTAAGAGCTTTGCGTTGAGGTCAGTTAATGTGACGCCGGCCTGCGCGATAGCAATCAGATCCGCGGGTTCGTGTTCGATGATCTGGTTGATACGTTGCGTGCTAACGATGAGATTAGCTGTTGAGTTAGTCCATCTCATGCCACCCACTGGCATGACGGTCCAACGTTCTGATGAAGCGAGTTTTAAAGTCTCTGAAATCTCTTCTGTAGATGCCGGTGTGACGGTCACGGTTCCATCGTTTGAGCAGATGTTCTGTTCACCAACGATTTGCGCCAGGAAATTCCGGGCCCGATCGGGATCGAATTCTGCCGGCGTCGCGACTTCGATTTGAGACTTCGTAACAGGCGCGGGAACAGGCTGCACCTGCGGCGCAGATCCGTTACTTGAAGCTATTGCTTTCGCCTCGCCGCAACCACGCAACATCGGAACAATCTTTCCAGGGTTGCAGAGACCTAACGGATCAAACGCCGCACGGACACTCAACATTGCATTCATGTCCGCCTCAGAAAACACGAGCGGCAACAATTCGCGTTTGTCGAGCCCGACGCCGTGTTCACCGGTAATCGTGCCGCCCGCACCCACGCAAACCTCCATCAACTCGCGACCAGCTTCCTTTACGCGTCTCACTTCTTCAGGAAAGCGCGAGTCAAAACAGATCAACGGGTGGAGATTGCCATCACCGGCGTGGAAGACGTTCGCAATTCGGAGTCGATATCGCGCTGCAATGTCGTAAGCGGCATTGAGCACTTGAGGCAGACGCGAGCGCGGTACGACTGCATCCTGAATCATCGAATCGGGCGAGATGCGACCGATGGCTCCGAACGCACCCTTGCGTGCGGCCCAGAGTCTCTTTCGTTCTGTTTCATCGCGCGCGTAACGACAACTGCGTGCGCCATATTCCATGCAAATACTCTTGACCTTCTCGGCCTCGTCGTCGAGACCGGCTTCGATGCCGTCCAACTCGATCAACAATGCGGCGCCCGCGTCGGGTGGAAGTCCCGCAGCAAAGACACTGGCCTCAACCGCGCGAATGATTTCGTGGTCCATCATCTCGAGCGCCGCCGGCATCACACCTGCTGCGATGATTGCGGAAACAGCGTGACTAGCGTCGTTTACTTCGAGAAAGTCAGCGAGCAGTGTACGAACGGCAGGTGGTGACTGAGTTAATCTGAGAGTCGCTTCAGTCGCTATGCCAAACGTTCCTTCAGAGCCGATAAATGTGCCGAGCAGGTCGTAACCAGCTGCGTCGAATCCTGCGCCACCGAGATCAACGATTTCTCCGCCCGCGAGAACCACACGACAGCCAAGTACGTGGTCAGTTGTCGTTCCGTACTTCAGGCAATGAATGCCACCCGCGCTTTCAGCGATGTTCCCGCCAATCGTGCAGGTCGGTTGGCTCGATGGGTCCGGAACGTAGTACAGACCATAGCTCGCGACAGCCTTAGAGACCTGCAGATTGACGACGCCCGGTTGGACCACGGCGAGACGATTTTCAAGATCGATGCTGAGGATTTTTCGCATCCGCGCGAGTTCAATCACCACGCCCGAGTTCAGGGCGAGGGCGCCGCCGGAAAGTCCTGTGCCTGCACCGCGTGGAGTGAAAGGAACATTTGCGCGCGCAAGCTCGCGCATGATGGCGGAGGTTTCTTCGGTTGAAGAGGGGAAGACGACTGCACGTGGGCGATGCTTGTGTTGTGGAAGACCGTCGCACTCGTAGACAAGGAGTTCGTCAGGTTTTGAGAGAACGTGCTCGCGCCCTACGATTGCGCCCAGATTGTCGATTAGATTATCCACGATCCCGATCTGTATTTACCCGCGTTAATCTGTGGCCAAAATAGATCACCAACCCAACGGCCGCTGCGATCGCTGAAGATTTTGCTTCCTGCAAGGTAGCATTAAGCAATAACCAAACGATGAGTAGCAACGAAAGTATGGCAACGACTGTTCCTCCCGGCAATCGAAACTCAGCCTTCGCCAGGTTGCGTCTCGCACGAAACACAGGCAGCGCCAGGCATGTCGCCCCGTAATAAATGAGTCGCGCAATCGTGCTGATAGTCAGCGCCGCAACAAAGGAGCTTTTCAACGTCAGAAGCAACATCAAACCCGCCGTGATCAAGATCGACACGTAGGGTGTAAAGAACTTTTGGTGTACGTTGCCAAAAAATGCAGGCAGTTGTTTTTGCTCCGCCATCGCGAAGGGAAGCCGCGAGGCTGACAGCAACAAAATATTCAGGTTTCCGGTAATTGAAACAATCGCGCCCGCGGATATGATTGCGCCACCCGCAGCGCCGAGAAACTGTGACCCGGCATCGGCGAGCGGCTTTTGCGATTGCGCCAGCCCGGGAAATGTTCCCACACAAACCACCTGGATCATGATGTATATGAGTGCGACCACCAGAATCGCGATTAGCAGTGCGCGTGGCAAAGTTCGCCGAGGATCACGCACTTCGCCAGCTGGTATCGTCGCCATCTCGAATCCGGTGAATGCGTAAACCAGCAACAGTACCGACTGCGAAAACGCGCCTGTAGTAGGAGGTGGACCGAATTCGTAAGCGCCCCTGTTGAGAAAGAAGAGTCCGGCAGCGATAAAGATAATGATCGGCACGAGTTTTCCGACAGTAAAGATATTGCTGACAATGGCCGCTTGTCTGATGCCGAGTAGATTGATAATTGCCAGCACCGTAACGACGAGCACAATTACTGATGCGCGCCACAGAGGGGTCGTGGCTGACAACCAGAAGTAACTCAAATAGTTGATTAGTAGATTACAGTTCGCCGCAAAAGCCGTAACGCGCGCAAGCCAGAACAGCCATCCGATCTCAAATGCCACGGCCGGTTGGAAGGCCTCGCGCGCGTAGAGATATGGACCACCAGTCTCCTGGAAACGGCTGCCGACTTCGGCAAAGCAGAGGATGATGAGGGCCACAACAAGGGCACAGACTACGAATGCAATCAGGCTGTAAGTGCCGATTAACGCATAGACCCTGGAAGGAAGACCAAAGATTCCGGCGCCGATAATGCCGTTGATCGCAATGGCGACGAGGTCCCAGCGACGTATGCCACGGACCAGGTCCGCCTCGGGTTGGTTCTGCACGCAATGCTTATAACAAAATCCACGTTATCTGTGGAATCTGTGTTATACGTGAGTCATATGAAGAAGTATTTATGGTGCCTTTGTGCACTTTTGGCGATCACCATTTCTGTGTCCGCACAGCAAGTTACTTTGCAGGATCTCGTCGATCGAGCCGCGAAGACCACGCTGGCACGCTTCGCTGATAAGAAACTTCAGGAAAACGAACTCTCGATAACGCTGATTGATTTACGCGACGCAAAGCGCCCGGTTACGGCGAGCTTTCGTGGCAACGAGCGAGTTTATCCGGCGAGCGTCGTCAAGCTCTTTTACCTCGTTGCTGCTCATCGCTGGCTAGAGGACAAAAAGATCGAACAAACACCCGAACTGACTCGCGCGCTGCGCGATATGATCGTCGATTCTTCGAATGAAGCGACGCAATACGTAGTCGACGTACTCACACATACCACTGCCGGTTACGAGCTGTCACCGAAAGAGATGGAGGAGTGGCAGTATAAACGTAACGCCGTTAATCGTTATTTCTCTTCGCTCGGCTACACAAACATCAACGTCAATCAAAAAACCTTCTGCGAAGATGCTTACGGTCGGGAACGCGTGTCGCGTGGGCCAAACGGTGAGAACCGCAACAAGTTGACTACCGATGCGACCGCACGGTTAATGATGGAGATCGTGATCGGAAAAATCGCAAACCCTGCGCGTACGGCCGCAATGAGGGACCTCTTGAAACGCGAATACGCCGGGCAGAGCACCGACCCGGATAATCAGGGGCTTGGTTTCACCGGCATTGCACTGCGAGGACACGATGGCTTTCGTTTGTGGTCCAAAGCCGGATGGACCAGCACCACGCGACACGACGTGGCTTATGTCGAAATGCCGGACGGAGGAAAATTTGTCCTGGCGACGTTTACTTCCGCGCACGCGAATGAGCGCGAGATCATTCCAACTGTAGCCCGTGTTGTAATCGACGGCCTAAAGGAAGTGAAGTGAGTTCGCGTCCTCTTTCCACGCGACAGCGCCCGCTGAATTCCTGGAACCTTTTGAATTGCCGAGTGTCTAACTCCACGTACTGTAGCCAGTAAAAGCAAAATCGTCTTTTGTGTTTTTAGTGCCTCTTTGCGGTTAAAAGGAGGATGCAGATGAGTGAAAGCAAAGGCGCCACGCCAAACATTAACGTGACTCCGCTAATTGATGTCCTGCTCGTCTTACTCATCATCTTCATGGTGGCCGCGCCTCTGAAGCCACACCGCTTCATCGCAAAATTGCCGTCGATACCTCATGACAATCCGCAAATAAATCCCAGCGATCTTACCCTTGTGGTGACGATCGACTCCGATCGAACTATCAAGCTCAACAGTTTGACTGATATGGGAACGGTAGACGATCTCACTCCTCTCAGTGCAAAGCTCAGGTCCGTATTCGAAGAGAGATTAAAGAATCGTGCCTTTCGATCCGATTTGATCGCGCGTGTAGATCTGACTGAGTGGCAGCGCATCGAGAAGACCGTGTTCATCAAAGCTCCACGCAGTCTTACCTACGGAGAAGTGGCGCGCGTTATGGACGGTCTAAAGGGTACGGGCGCCGAGCCTATCGGTCTACAACTCGACGATCTGAAGTAATCAACTTTTGTGTCCTCTGTGCTTCTGTGGTTGAGGAATTGTTCGAACAAACAACCACGGAGATACAGAGGACACAGAGACTGCACAGAGAAATCAGACTTTTCGTGCAAAGCTGCTTTAGCCCGTGGTACGCCTCGTGCAATCACCTCGCCTGTCTTATCGGTCCCTTGCACTGTTTTTGGGACCGTGCTTAGACAATTGATAGATTCGCAATTCCTTCAGCAATCTCCGGCGAGGGAGAAACGCCGCGCGGAGTGTCAGTAGTCTTGGGTGTTTCTCCCTGCCTCCCTTGTTACTCCCGAAAAAAAAGATGAGACGAAAAGCAAACGAGTCTGGATTTACGTTGATGCAATTAGTGGTGACGCTGGCGGTCATCTCCGTCGTGTCCACATTTGCTGTTATGGGAATCAGAACAGTGCGCGCGTCGATGCGGTTGTCAAACTCCACGAGACAGTTTGGCGCTTATGTGGAACGAGCGCGCGCTGATGCGGTGCGACGTCACGGATCGGCGACTGTCCAGATGCTCACAAACTCGACCTATAGCGTGACGATGGATTTTGGCGCCGCCGGGAACCTCACGACTCAAACCTTTCCGCTCGAGTCTGGGGTTACTTTCATCACCTCGTTACAAGCCGTCACTTTCGACTGGCGGGGAAGGATTGCCAGTGAAATCTCTGTTGGCTTCGGCAATGAGGTTGGCACTGCGAACGTCAACATCACCGGTTCGGGAGACGTAACGATCGACTCTGAAATATTTCATGACACATCAGTTCCGCACGTTACCTACAACAACAATGTCTCTGGAGACGTGATCGCTGATCCGACTCCCACACCCGAAGGAAGTATTTTCCCGACGCCCAGCCCAAGTGCGTCTCCTGACGCTTCGCCGACTCCGACTGCAACACCAATACCGACAGCTACACCTACGCCGACACCCAAACACGACCACTCCGGATCACCAACACCGACTCCGACTCCAACTCCTACGCCGACACCGACAGCTACACCTACGCCGTCACCAACTCCCGCGCCGACTCCGTGCACACTTATTGCGACACCGGGTTCGCTGACCGTGGTTCAAAACGGTTCCGGTGTGATTGTGGTGACCAGGAGTAGTGCGAGTGGCAGCACCACGGTGACGGCTGAGCCGAGCAACAGTGGCCAGATACAAGTATCGCCCATCTCTAAAATTCTAAGTGGTGTTGATGTCGCAACTTTTACGATCACGGTCAAGAAACTGGGTGGAAGTGTGACGTTCAGCTCCGGCTGTGGATCGCAAACAGTTCAGATCAATGTGCCTTAAGGAAAGAACCAGGATGCCGCAAATCAATCACCAGTCTCAGGCAGGTTTTACGATCATTGAAACCGCGATCGCGATGGTTTTGATGGCCATTGTCGCTCTGGGCATCGCGGGTATTTTTGCGTTTGCAGCGAGCACTACGGCCTCCGCTGCTGATCGTGAGATGGCTACCGCAGTGGCGCAACAAGGAATGGAACAGCTGCGTAGCGCCAAGTTTACGGATGCAACGCTAAATGCGACCTCATCTGCCGGAGTCACCACAACGGTGACACGCCTCGGCCGCCAATATTCAGTGAACACGATCATTTCAGATTCCCTGGTGGTGAATTCGAGCCCAGCACTCAAGACCATCACGATCAGAGTTACCCCCCTGCTGTCGAATGCGAGGTGGGTATCAAACGTAAATACGATCTTTGGGTCCGTGACTTTAGTGAGCACTCGCGGCACGCAGCAGATGGGACCCAATCGTTCCTACTAATTGAGACATGTCGAAACGTTTATCAAAACAATCCAACGCAGGCTTCTCGCTGATCGAGTTAATAATCGCGATGACGTTGACGCTGACAGTCATGAGCATCGCATCAGTGCTGCTGGCCCAGGCGTTGAATGTGCGCACCCGAACCAACGCGAACAACGATGCGCTTGCTGACGCGCAGCGAGCCCTCAACATCATGTCGCGTGAGATCTCGGAAGCTGGTTTCAATCTGAGTGGAAACGGCATAGTTTCCGGCGACACCACGACTGATGTATACGGCAACAGCATGATTCGCATTCGTTCCAATCTGAACAAGTTCGATGAGTCGGCGAGCACGACGGCGCGAACAGGAATCAGTGTCGTGGGCGAAGATGCCGGCGAGGACATTAAGTATTTCGTTTATCAGGCCGCAAATACGAATTTACTCGCGCGCTACGATGAATATGGTCCGGCAGGGGGAACTGTGACTGTGCTTGCGAACCGCCTCGACAGTCTTCACATGCATTACTACGGCGGAAAGGTTTCTTACAGCACGTCAGGCTGCGATGTGACTGGCGCGTCGGCAGTGGAAGTGAGTCCGAGCGCGGCGAAGTACGTTGTGATTGCTGTGTGCGTGCAACTGGGAGCGGTTGGCGTTCGGGGAACTGCCGGTTACCAGCCCCCAACGAATGTTTTACTTGTTTCAGACGTAACGTTGCGTAATTCAGATTTACCGTCTTACTAAGGATAAAGTTGATGAAGCGAATGAAGTCAGGTGAGTCGGGTGCGGCGCTGATAACTGTGCTGATGTTGTCCACGTTGTTGCTGGCAGCGGGTGGCACGTTAATTCTGGTATCGACCATGTCTTCCCGGACCGCAATTGACTCCACTGCGGAGATGCAGGCTTATTATGGTGCTGAAGGCGGTTTGCAGGCGACGTTGAATGTTCTGCGCGGCAATGTCGCACCGGTTTCTGGAATGCCGAATGGTTCGAAGATCAGTTTTCGCAATGCGCTCACTGTGAGCACTTCAAACTTGCCCAGTGACGCTTCAGCGAGTCCGCGTCTCTCGGGATGGCTGAATTACAACTATACGCCAGCAGGTTCTTCAGTTCCGGATCGAGTGAGTTTGACCCCGAACTATGTGCCTCAGAATGGTATTGCATTCAGTGTTGTGGTTAGTGATCCCGATAACACGCCCGTTGCCAACGGCGAACCAGCGCGTCTGCGATTGCGTGTAACGGGTTATGGACCAAAAGGAGCGATCAAGAAGCTTGAACTCGTAGTTAAAAGGACCAACTTCGACTACTCTCCGGTGGCTACAATCATGATGCGATCCTCAGAAGATGGTACACCGGTGACATTCACTACAGGTGATAGTGCCGTGAGACGTTACTCAGGCCACGATCACGGCGATGGCACAATTGTATTGCCGGCATTTGGATCAAACACTGATGGCGACAAGGGGATCGAGCTCGATGCAGCCACGAAAAACACCGTGGAGGATCCAATCGCGGCCAATGTCAGTACGTCGTCGCTGCCGTCGTGGCTACAGACTGCGGACCAGGCTCGTGCGTTTGTAACCGAGCAGAAGGCCAACGCAGTCAGTCAGTCCAGGTATTTCACAGGTTTCAATGGCTATGCCGGGAGCAGCACATCGCCTGCGTTTACATTCGTCGACGGCGATTGTGTTCTTGATGGTGGTGCGGGATTGCTGATCGTCACGGGTAACCTGGAACTGAACGGTAATCCGAATTTCGATGGCCTTATCCTGGTACTTGGTGGTGGCACGCTCAATCGAGACGGTGGTGGTAACGGCGATATTTACGGTGCGATTACAGTGGCGAAGTTTGACCAGAATGGCACGGGTGGTTTCCTGGCGCCGAGTTTCACGACGAACGGCGCCGGCAACTCAACGATTCAATACGATTCCACGGCAGTGCGCAAAGCGCTGAATCTTGCTGGTCCACTTGTGCAAGGCGTGCGTGAGTTTTAGGGGAGAATAGACAGGATTCACAAGATTTTTCAGGATTGACAGAATTTATCCTGCAAATCCTGAACAATCTTGTCCATCCTGTCCGACATCTCCTTCCTAACATCCAGATGCAACGCTTTTAGCGCGGCCTGCACCTTAGGCTCCGTGCTTACACCGCTTGCCAGCTTCCGACCTTGTATCTCTTGCCAGAATGAGTTGTAATCTGCCCCGAAGGAGATCTACTTCCGCATGAAAAACCGTCTTTTTAGCTTGCTTTGTTTGGGTTTGGCCATCACTGTTTCACAAGCCGGATGGTTCGGTGCCGCGGCTCAGGACATAACCGGCGGTGGCAGCTTGCTGCGCGATATTACCGGTGGGGCGGCCTTGATCTTTCGTGCTCCACAAAACCCGACAGTCCATGTAGCTAGCGGTGGACAGGGCGCCACTGGCGGAGGGCGCGTTAAGCCCCAAGCAAAACCACCTGTCCGCAAGCAGGATGCGATCATAGCCCGCGCCAACGCAGCACGCAGTGCTCCGAAGCCACGCTATGCTGAGGCCGAAGAGCAGTATCAACTGGCCGCGGAGATTGCACCCGACGATGCGCGCGCCTTCGCTGGCCTGGGGAATGTCTATGTGGACCAGGGCAAGTTTGCTGAGGCTGTCGATTCGTATCAGAAGGCGATCAAGTTGAAACCCGATTACAACGGCGCGTACTTGCCGCTTGCGTTTTCGCTGGCTCGCCTGGACCGCTATCCGGAGGCGATTGGCGTCTACAACGAAACGTTGAAACGTGATCCGAATAGTCCGGAAGTCTATAACAATCTGAGTTTTGCTTTTAACCACAGCGGACGCTATCAGGAAGCGGTGGAGGCAAGTCAGCAGGCGATTAAGCTACTGGGTGAGACGGGCGAGGCTTACAAGCTTGGCTTTCAGGAAAGAAACGAGATCCGTTCGTACGCTTACAAGAACCTGGGGAACGCTTATAACGGTTTGAAGAGATATGACGAGGCCGCAAACGCGCTGAAAAAATCGTCGGAGATTGAACCAAAGAACGCCGCCGCCCATTTCAATCTCGGACTCACTCTTTACAACGCGGGTCGCTACTCTGAAGCGATCGAATCTTACAAAGAGGTGATCAAGTTGCGGCCGAAGCTGGCGCAGGCTTATTTCAACCTCGGGCTTGCTTACTACTCGGTCAACGATAAGAAGGCGGCGATGGCCCAGTACGAAACTCTCAAGGACCTCGACGCCGAGATGGCGAAACAACTCTACGACACGATCAAGTAGTAATAATCAAATACCTCGGTACGAACTGTAGGGGCGGCCACGGAGGGCCGCCCCTACGGTTCGTATCGACGCGTTCGATGTACTCGGCACCACAGGCGTAACATAATCCGCCCGCCTGATTTTCAATCTCACTTAACCGGACCAACACGATGCTTAACGGGCGGGACCATGCTGCGGGTGCTACGCGTCAAAAATGGAGTCTCACTCAGGAGGCCTTTGACAAACTGCTGGACGCCCTCGGGGGAGACCGTGAGAGTGCCGCCAAAAAGTATCTGGAAATCAATACGCGAGTTGAGTGAAGCAGGTGATACGTCGAATCCGGCGCCGCGTCCAGTGATTGCCTCGTTGACACTGTTGCCTGGACTCTCGAGAGGTGGCGACGACAAGCCCAGTCTGGCTTTACCGGAGGATGCGCGCCTCGTTCGACTTCAGGTCGGGATCGATCCGGAAGAGCAGTATAAGAACTTTGCGGTGGAACTGTGGACGTTATCGGGGCGCCTGGTTTGGACGCGAGAGAATCTAAGCGCGAGAAATCGACGAGGGGCACGTGCTGTGGGACTGACGATTCCGGCGACGGCTCTCAAGGCTGGCGATTATGAATTGAAATTACGCGGCATTGCGGAGGGTGGGAGTACCGAAGATGTCGGTTTCTACTATTTCAATGTGAGCCACAAAAAGGCACAAAAAGCACAAAAAGAGAATTTCTGATCTGGCTTTGCCCGAAAAGTCCTTATCGGAGTTCTTCTCTGTGCAACCTTTGTGTCCTCTGTGCCTCTGTGGTTAAGGAATTGTTCGAACAAACAACCACAGAGAAATCAGACTCTTCGTGCAAAGCTTTCTGATCTTGTAAATCCTGTAAAAATCTTGTTCATCCTGTCCAAGGTATTAAATCTGATCGAAACTACGTATTTCAGCATATCTCTTAACGTTACTCTCGGGCACATTTCCTGTCCGCACTGACAATAACGTCTTCATTCCCGCTTCACTCGCCGCATCGAGTTCTTGAATCACGTCTGAGATAAAGAGTATCTCTGCGGGCGCCAGTTGCAACTCCTCCGCGATGCGTCGATAACTTGCGGCCTCACCTTTCTTACCAACATTCGTGTCAAAGTACCGATCGATAAACCCTGTCAGATCTCCGGCTTCGGTGTGCGCGAAGAGTAACTTTTGCGCCAACACGCTTCCCGAAGAAAAGATGTCGATACTCAAACCCCGAGCCTGCCAACGTTCGAAAGCAGGGGGGACGTCACTAAACACCTGCGACTTCAAAGATCCTTCCTGATAACCCTGTCGCCAGATCTTCCCCTGCAATGATTTCAAGCCGGTTGACTTACGATCGAGCGCTATTAACCACTCGACATAATCCGCAACCAGCGGCGGCGGATTGCAGCCTTTACTCACATCATCCGCATGTTCCGTGTGCAAGAGCTCGATATCCGCACGTACTGCTTCCTCGTCTGCGTTAGCGCGCAGAAATCCTCTGACGTGCTCGCGAGCGTAGGAGAACAACACGTCATGAACAAACGCTATTGGCGTTGTGGTTCCTTCGATGTCGAGCAGAATAGCGCGAAGGCCGTCTAAAACATTCATGATCTCATTGCCAGGTGCGAGGCGCCGAAACACACCGGCAGAAAGTTTTCATCGACGCGGCTATCGGTGTAGTGCGGCGTCCATCCGGCAGTGTCCTGAAACAAGCGGATAGCTCTGATACGACGGTCGTCGCATAGGTTGAACCAGTGGAGTGTGCCACGCGGGACGCGAATCAAATCTCCGGCTTCGACTTCGATGGCCAGTACGGCTCCGCTGGCGGAGTGAATATGAAACAGTCCCCGGCCGGCGATGATGAATCTCACTTCATCTTCGTCGTGCCAGTGTTCGCGGTTAAACCTGGCGAGCATTTGATCTAGACCTGGTGTCGCAGGGCTGACATCGATGACGTCCGCAGTGACATAGCCGCCACGATTCTTTAGTTCCTCGATCTCGCGCGAGTACGCTGCGAGGATCGCTTCGGGTGGATCGTCGTCGGCGATCGGGTGTGACGGAGTCCAGCGTTGATAGTCGATACCGCAAGCCGCGAGGTTTGTGGTGATCTCTTCAATGCCTGTGAACGTCTTGTTCTCGTTGCAAATCGTAACGACGGCCATAGTGTGATCTCCTAGATCTTGTTTCCCCGGATGTGCAAGGTTCGTCCCATCGTTTCGAGCAGAAATTCGAGAATCTCTATATGCCGCTTTGCTTCCGCGAGCGACTGGCCCCAGGAGTAGAGACCATGACGGCGTAGTAAGAACCCGTGTGCATCCTTGTTTTTATTTAGTGTCTGCCCGACCAGGTCTGCAAGCGCGGGCATGTCTTGAGAGTTCTCGATGATGGGTATGAATTCGGTGTGTTCGTGTGTACGCACTCCCTGCAAACCCTTCAACATCTCATAACCTTTGATCGTAACGCCGCCCTCTGCTGCGTATAGATCCGAAAGGATCGTATTCCAGACTGAATGTGTGTGCAGCACGGCGCCGGCGCCACGGTCTTTTACGATGCGAAGGTGCAGCAGGCTTTCGTCAGACGGTTTACCCTCATGCTCGCTCACGATGCGAGCATTTTCGTCGATCGACAGGAGTTGTTCCGGCCTTAGTTCGCCCTTATCGACGCCGCTGGGACTCATCGCGAGTCTAAGCGGTTCGCGCTGGACCACGGCACTCAAATTCCCACTCGTCCCGAGCAACCATCCACGCGCGTGAAATCCCTTCGCCACCACCGCCAACCCCGTCGCAATTTCCACCAATCGATCCGGCATGCGGGAAAGATGCTACTAAATGTGCATAGTGTGCAAGTCGCCCGGGAAGGTGGTTCTCTTCGGTGCTTGCCTGGGTGTATATTGTATCGTCTTCGTAGAACGATATGGCCACTCAAGCAGATAAGCTGGTTTCCGAAATTCGAGCGTTGCCGGATGAAGAAAAGCTTCGTGTGCTCGACGCAATCCTCACGGAACTCGATAGACCGGACGACGAGATCGATCGTGTTTGGGCCATTGAAGCACGCAAAAGGTGGAGCAGCTATAAGGCTGGTCAGCTTCAAACTGTCACTTACGAAGAATTGATGGGCAAATATAATCGTTAGTGAACATCAAATTCCTCACACTCGCTCAGCAGGAAGTCGATGACGCCGTTGTCTGGTTTGAAGGCCGCGAGGCAGGTAAGGGGATAGACTTTCTCGATGAACTTGATCGTGTAGTACGACTCATCCGAAGCTTTCCCACTGGCGTGGCCCGAAATACAGCCAGAGATTCGAAGGTGTTTGTTCGCACGCTTTCCTTATTCGCTCATATACGGGCTCGAGAGTGATGCAATTGTCGTGATTGCTGTCGCTCATTGTCACCGAGAACCGCACTACTGGGTTGATCGTTTGGAGTCCTAAACCTGTCAACACTCATATCAACTGGTCCTCGTTAATACAAAAGTTTCTACTTGTATTTACTCGCAGATGGGAGTAGGATGCTTTCGCTTTCGATTGCTGCCGCGGGGACTCACCTGTCAAGACCGCCGGCGATGCTCATCACTTGTCAAAGACGAGTGCATCGAAGGCGTCTGCCAAATATATGACAACTTTATCCTGGGTAGCCTGGTAGGGGGGCCAGGTTGAGTCCGCGGAAGTATGCGGCGCGTCGGGGGCTTCTGCGGACTCGGGGTTCTCGAAGGAGTAAATGAATCTCGAAGACGTGATTGAACGCAACTCGCGAAAGAGTAGTAGCGACGCTGTATTTGTCGGTACCTCAGTTCCAATCAGATTGCTCTTCGAATTTCTTGAGGACGATCAGACCATGGATACGTTTTTGGACCAGTTTCCAATGGTCAGTCGCGATCAGGCTCGGGCTGTGCTCGGCGCCTCGCTGAAAACGTTGCTGAGCACAACCGGATCTGAGATTTGAGATCGACGGATCTTAAATCTCAGTAAGTGGCCTTGGTGAGGGGGCCACAATGAGTCCGCGGAAGTGAAACCGCCCAGTAAGCTTCCGCGGACTCGCATTTTCGCCACGAAGAAACCATCCATAAAAAGGTACAAAAGGCACAAAAGATATTATTGAGACGGGGAAGCGCGATATTCCTGGCGGGGGAGGACTATAATCCGTCACATGCAGCTGCCAGTGAACCCGCCGATTCTTCCTATGCTCGCAAAACGTGTCAGTGAACTGCCGCGCGCGGGTGAGTGGATTTTTGAACCCAAGTGGGATGGTTTTCGAGCGTTAATCTTTCGCGACGGCAAGGAAGTTATGATTCAGAGTCGTGACGAGAAATCGCTCAATCGCTACTTTCCCGAACTGATCGAGCCACTGGTAAAGCAACTGCCCACGCGCTGTGTTCTCGACGGCGAGGTGGTCATTGCGCAAAACAGCGCCCTCGACTTCGATGCGTTGCAGTTGCGTATCCATCCGGCTGCGTCACGCGTGAAGCTACTTTCGGAACAGATTCCAGCATCGATCATCTTTTTTGATCTTTTGTGTGAGGGCAAAACTGATCTGCGTGGCCAACCTTTCGAAGAACGCCGGCGCCGGCTTGAGTCGATGCTTTCATCAGTGAAGCCTCCGCTGCATCTGACGCCCGCAACCACCGATCACGCTGTGGCGGCCGATTGGTTTCGCCGTTTTGAAGGTGCTGGACTTGATGGAGTGGTGGCCAAACCCGTTGCCGGAACTTATGAATCGAACAAGCGCGTGATGCTCAAGATCAAGCATGAACGCGAATGTGATTGTGTCGTGGCAGGATTCCGTTGGCACAAAAAGGGTGATCGCGATCGCATCGGGTCGTTGCTGCTCGGCCTCTTTAACGACGCAGGCAAATTACAGCATGTCGGAGTTTGTGCGAGTTTTACTGATCAGAAGCGAATCGAACTGGTCGAGTTTCTCAAACCGTATCGCAAGAACACGCTTGAGTCACATCCGTGGAAGGAGTGGGCGGGTGATGATCTGGGACAACGAATGCCTGGTGCGCAGAGTCGCTGGAGCCATGGAAAAGATCTGTCCTGGGAGCCATTGAGACCAGAGCTCGTGGTTCAGGTTGCCTACGAGCACATGCAGGGCGATCGCTTTCGCCACACCGCGCACTTTCGTCGTTGGCGAAGTGATAAGAAGCCCGCAGACTGTACGTATGAACAGCTTGAGGTAGTCCCGCCGCATGAAATCGAGTTGATTTTTGGGACATGATTGACAGGACTGTTCAGGATAACAGGATTATCCTGCAGATCCTGAAACATCCTGTTAATCCTGTCCCCGTTTGCGATGCGCCTCACGCCATTCGCGGGTTGGGTCGTCATCAGGATCCGGCGTCTCTTGCGGTGGTCGCACCTTTTCCGGCACATGCCGCAAGTTCACTCTAATCCGCGTCCATGTCGATGAACGACCACGCATTGAATCAACCAGCACATCATCAACTGCCAACAGCTTAGCCACTTTCGGATACTTCGCTTTCCAGCGTTCCAGTCCTTCAAGCGCTGCTTTCTTATCAGGTGAGTTTGCGATCACGAGCAACGGCATTCGTTCACGTTTCTTTTTGGCCGCCGGCTTCTTTGTTGCCGTTCGCGCGCGCGACGGCGCAACTCGCGCTGCTTCGCCCTCCATCTTGCGGAAATGTGGCGGCCACGGCGCGTCGCCCAAACCCGCTGCTTCATCTCTGTCGGCGAGGTCTAAAAGTTGCTCCAAAGATCCCTGGACGGCATCCATGTCTTCATGCGGATCGCCCAGCTTCTTAAAACGCTTCGGAACGGTCAGCACTGTGAAGTCAGCCGGTTCGCAGTTTTTCACCTCATCCCAGTCGAGTGGCGTCGAAACACGCGCATCCGGGAGTGGACGCACTGAGTAAGCCGAACAGGTCGTACGATCCTTCGCATTCTGATTGTAGTCGAGGAAAACGCCGTGCCTCTCTTCCTTCCACCACTTCGAGCTCGCAAGTTTCGGCACACGGCGCTCGATCTCGCGCGACAAAGCCACCGCAGCACGTCTCACTTCACTAAAATTCCAACGGGGCTGGATTCTCACGTTTACATGCATGCCACGTGATCCACTGGTTTTGGGCCACCCTCGCAATCCCATCTCTTCCAGCAACGCCTTCACCTCGAGCGCGACAATCCGAACACTCTCCCACTCCACGCCTGGACCAGGATCGAGATCGACACGCAACTCATCCGGATGATCCAGATCACTCGAACGCACTGGATGCGGATGCAGCTCTATACAACCGAGATTGACCACCCATGCAAGGCCGGCCGCATCGTCGACCACAACCTCTTCCGCCTTGCGGCCGGAAGGAAACGACAGCGTCACGGTCCGCAACCAATCAGGATGATTATTCGGAGCTCGCTTTTGGTAAAAAGCCTGGCCTTCGGCTCCGTCAACAAAACGTTTCAGAACGATTGGTCGATCGCGAATGCCGGCGAGTGCGCCCGGCGCGACCGACAGGTAGTAGTGCACGAGATCGAGCTTGGAGAGTTTGGTTTGTAAAGAGAAATAGGGTTTATCGGGGTTCGTAACGCGAACCTCGCGTCCCTCTATCGTCAATACTTCTGTCTTTGGCTCAGCCATGAAAAATTACAAAAGAGACTTCGACATGTTGATGAAATGACAAGGGATCTTTGTTTCATGATCCGGTGGAAACGGCGTCGTTCCGTTATGCACGTAGCCACGCTTTTGATAGAACCCCGGCAGATCTTCCCTAAGATTGACGATTAGTATGTCCATCGCGCTCGATCCTCGGTCGCGACAGAACTTCTCGCCTTCACGCATCAACAGCGATCCCAGCCCATTTTGCTGGCACCCAGGATCGACCGACAGTAGACCGAGGTAGGATCGTTCACCACGAAGTTCGACGTAAACGCACCCATTGAGCTTTTCTCCATCTTCAGCGAGCAGGAAAGCGCCTTTTGTCAACGACTGTTCTACTTCCTGCTGCGTGATGCGGTTGCCGTCGATAAAGAAGCCTTCGGCGATGCGAAATGCGGCGTTGATAACCGCAGTGATCCGGGCGGCATCAGCCGGTGCAGCCAGGCGAATTGCGGGAGCAGTGTTTGGACTGGTCATAAGAAAATTCAGATAAAACCATACTAAGAGTTCAAAGAAAACCACAAGTGCATTATGCTGCACGTCTTCCATCCATAGATTACACAGATATATTTCTCAATCTGCGTAGTCTGTGGATGGCATTCCCGATCCCATGAGCACACAAACTGCGAGCCAAACAGCACCAGAAGCACGTTCCGGACTGGATCCATGGCGAATTGGAGAACTGCCACCCGCGCCGAGGCCGAAAGGTCTCCAATGGTTCAGCGCGATTGGCCCAGGCGTGATCGTGCTGGGAGCTTCAATCGGCAGCGGCGAATTCCTCCTTGGACCAGCAGCGTTCGTGAAATACGGTCTATCGCTGCTCTGGGTGGTTGGCGTAGCGGCTTTGCTTCAGACCCTTCTCAACCTCGAACTGATGCGTTACACGATGGCGACGGGCGAGCCGATAATGACGGGCTTCATGCGTACTCGGCCGCATTCGACCTTCTGGGCGTGGTTCTACTCTGTTTTCTACTTTCTGCAAATGGGATGGCCCGGATGGGCTGGAGCGGCCGCAGGGGCAGTCTTTTTCTTATTTATGAAACGCCTGCCAGGACCAGCGGAATCAAACGTGGTATACGGCATCGGGGTGGGACTTTTTTTGTTATGCGGCCTCGTGTTGATGATCGGAAGGCGAATCGAACGAACGCTCGAGTATCTGAACTGGATCATGGTGTCGTGCATTATTGGTGGACTCGGCCTGCTCGCTATTTTGTTCGTCCCTCTCTCAACGTGGTTAGCGGCCGTGGCGGGATTCGCTGGCTATAACGTCCAGACCGGATCGTTTCAGTTTGTTCCCGCTGGCGCCGACTATTTTCTGCTCGGCGCCTTTGCTGCGTATGCGGGTGGGGGTGGGGTTGCGAATCTGACCTTGAGCAACTGGGCGCGAGACAAAGGCTATGGCATGAGCAGCAGCGTCGGTTTCATTCCGGCAGCGGTAGGTGGGAAGAAGGTTGCGCTGGCCCATTCGGGAAGCGTATTCGAACCGAATGCAGAAGCGCTGGAACGCTGGCGTGGCTGGTGGCGCATCGTGCGTGTCGATCAATGGGGTGTTTTCTTCGCCGGGGCAATGCTCGGTATGGGTTTGCCGGCGTTGCTTTATGTCACGTTTGTGCCGTCGGGCAGCGACATTCGCGGTTTAGGTATTGCTGCGGCGTTGGCCCAGGCAGTCGTGACGCAAAAGGGTGCTATCTTCGGTGGCGTAATCGCGATACTAGGCGTCTGGATTCTCTTCAAAGCTCAGCTCGACATTCTCGAAGGAATGACGCGCGCCATTACTGACATCCTTTGGACCGGGAGTGCTCGTATTCGCGCGTGGCGAGGCGGTGACGTTCGCGTTATTTACTATTCCGTGCTGGCGGTGATTTCGGTGTGGGGAATCATCGCACTCAGATTGACGCAACCGATTATTCTGTTGTCGTTGAGCGCGAACATGGCTGGGATTGTTTTCATCATCAGCTCGATCCACCTGCTTTACGTGAATACGCGTTTGCTTCCAGTCGCCTTACGCCCGCCGTTGTGGCGGCGACTCGCGCTTGTAGCGCTGGCGTTGTTCTATGGATTGTTCCTGACCATGTGGCTGTGGAGTCTGGTGTGGAAATAAAACCATCCACAGATTACGCTGATTATTAAGATGTATCGGCTTAATCCGGGGACGGCTTTTAATGATTTGCAATTCGCGTCAATGAGATCTATAGTTCCCACCAATTAGATGGTTGGTGAATCCTTCCATCCAAGTGGTTGTCGGGGTGAGGACGATGACCACATTAGATTAGGCGCGACGGCCCAAAACTGTCGCGCCTTTTCGTAGCATCTCACCTCACAAAATCCCGGGGAATCATTCCATTAATCATATGACCTCGAAACTCTTCTTCGCCTTATTATTGTTACTGGCGGCCCTGGTCGTTCAGGTTTCGGCACAGAACAGCAACAAAGCCGCTCCTTCTCCATCACCGCAAGCCGTCAACGAGCAGGGGGTATCAATCGAATTCAGGGTCACACCAATTGACAGGAAAGACACATCCCGTTCCGGATTGATAGCCGGTCAGGAAGCAGCGGTCAGCTTCAAAATCACCGGCACAAACGGTTCTGTACCGATCACTAATCTTCGTCCCGCTGTGTGGATCGATCAAAGACCTGGCAAGGACCCGTCTGACCTCAAAGAATGTCGTGACAAGATCCAGACCTTTCTACAAAGCAGTCTGGCCAGAAGACCTACACTCGATCTGAATTCCTATTACGTTCTCGCACTGAATCAAGAGGCTAATATCTCGGTTATCGATCCGCTCTCAGGTTTTGGCGGTAGCAAACTGTTCAATCTGCTTGCGCTTCCCGGTGCTGGGGAAGACTGGGTGCTGAACTCCGATCAGAATCGCTTGTACGTTTCCATCCCTGCGATGAATCAGGTCTCAGTGATCGACACCGCAACGTGGAAAACGCTGGCAAATATCGACGCAGGAGTGAAGCCGAGCCGCGTAGCAATGCAGCACGATGCCAGATTCGTCTGGGTTGGAAACAACGACGATGCTAATGGCGGCGTAACAGCGATCGATACTGCGACGCTGAAGGTTAGCAGTCAAATTAAGACCGGCGCAGGACATCACGAAATCGCATTCAGTTTCGATGACCGCTATGCATTTGTAACGAATAAGCAGGATGGAACACTCACGATCATCGATACGAGGAAGTTGACGCGTGTTAAGGATCTCAAAGTTGGCCCGCAACCCGTTACCATCGCGTTATCGTCGTTGAGCAAGGCGCTGTACGTGGCGAGCGAAGAGGACGGAACGATTACTGTTGTTGATACTGCACGGCTCGAGATACTGACGCGAATCAAAACCAGTCCGGGCCTGCGTCTGCTTCGCCTGGAGCCCGATGGTCGTTACGGTTTTGCCCTCAATCCAGATTTGAATTCGGTGTTTGTGTTTGATTTGACCTCAAACAAGTTAATCCACAAGATTGACGTCGGACCCGGCTCGGATCAAATCACGTTCACGAAACAATTTGCTTATGTCCGTTCGAATGGCAGTGAGTTTGTCACGATGATCAAGCTCGCGGATCTCGGCAAAGAGGCTGCACTATCGCGTTTTCCTGCGGGTCAGAAAGCTCCGAAAGAAGCTGCCGTGAGTTCGCTTGCGGAATCGATAGTGCCGGCGCCGGAGGAAGGGGCGGTCCTCGTCGCTAATCCGGCCGACAAGATGATCTATTACTACGCTGAAGGCATGGCGGCGCCGATGGGAAGTTTTCAGAACTACCGCCGAATTCCGAAAGCTCTCTTAGTGCTTGACAATGGGTTGCGCGAAACGAAGCGTGGTTTGTATTCAACCACCATTCGGCTTGATACGCCGGGTTATTACGACGCGGTTTTCCTGCTCGACTCGCCCCGCGCGATCCACTGTTTCAATTTTGCTGTCGATCCGAACCCGGCGCTCCCGAAAGCAGTGGCGGGACTGAAAGTGCAGCAACTCTCGGCTGACAGTCCGGTTGTTGGACAGCCGTATACGCTGCGTTTCAAACTAATCGACGGCGATACTGGGGAGCCAAAATCAAATCTGAATGATCTGGGTGTACTGGTTTATCTGGCTCCGGGAATCTGGCAGCATCGCGTCGCTGCGAAGCCAGTTGGCGAAGGAGTTTATGAAATGAGTTTTGTTCCTCCGCAACCGGGCGTATACTATGTGCACTTCCGTATTCCCTCAATGGATGTGCCGTTCAGCCAGATATTGCCGCTCGTTTTGGAAACAAAGAAGTCATGAAAAACGCTGGTGCCTCAAAGATCGTAACGGTCGTTTTGTCGATCGTAGTTTTACTCATCAGTTGCAGTTCGCTATTGGCGCAGGAAGCGAGTCAAACGAACAATCAATCACCGAGCGCTAACGCAGAGTCACAGGCGAAAAAATATTTCACAGACGTTCTGCTGGTGAATCAGAACGGCGAGAAGATGCGCTTCTACAGCGATCTGTTACAGGGCAAAGTCGTCGTCATCAATTCATTCTTCGCCACCTGCACGGGAAGCTGTCTGCCGCTGAATAGAAACCTCGAAAAGCTGCAAAAGGCTTTGGGCGCTCACATGGGAAAGGAAGTCTATTTCCTTTCCATCAGCGTCGATCCAGCGGTTGATACTCCGCCGAATCTCAAGGCCTATGCGAAAAAGCTGAACGCCGGACCCGGTTGGTATTTTCTCACGGGCGACAAAGAGAATGTCGACTTCGCGCTGAAAAAGATCGGCCAGTTTGTTGACGACAAGAACGATCACCTCAACATCTTCATCATCGGTAACGAGCGGACGGGGTTATGGAAGAAGGCGTTTGGACTCGCGCGCGATGATGAGTTGATGAAGGTAGTGGAGAGTGTGTTGAACGACCAGCCGAGCAATTAGCCACGGATTAGCACGGATTTTTACATGAATATGTTGCTCAGGTTTCTAATTATTCTGTTGCTGCTTGGTGTTGTGCCAGTCACTCAATACACGCACGCTCAAATACCGAAACAGTCCACAAAACAAAGGGCCGGACACTATGAGTGCCCGATGCATCCCGATGTAAAAAGCAAAAAGCCGGGAAGATGTCCGAAGTGTCAGATGGTTTTGCGATTTACTGAGGATAAACCTGACGGGAAAGAGCCTGCTGAATCGACGACCGCGAAAGAGCCCGGCGCAGTTTCTTCACTGCGAATTCCGGACGTCACGGTTCAAGATCAGAATGGGAAATCATTGAGTTTCTATACTGATCTAATAAAAGGAAAAGTCGTCGCCATCAATTTTATCTTTACCACTTGCACGACTATCTGTCCCCCACTAACCGCGACCTTTCGCAGAGTGCAACAGCAGCTGGCAGAACAGAAGATTCCTGTTCAGCTGATCTCCATCAGCGTCGATCCCGCTGTCGACACGCCCGAGAGACTCAATAGTTTCGCTGCGAAGTTCAAGGCCGAACCCGGCTGGACCTTTGTTACCGGCAGCACCACTGATATCAATTCGCTACTGCAACAATTCGGTGTCGCAGTTACTAACAAAAACGATCACACGCCAATAATTCTGATCGGAAACGAAGAAGCGGATTACTGGACACGTGCTTACGGTCTTTCCTCACCAAGCTCGCTGGTGAAGTTGATCACTGAAGCTGCAAACAGAAAATAAGCCGCGGATTTAAGCAGATAAACGCGGCTCAGAAATTTTCCTGATGCGGCAAATCTGGTTTTGTGTCTTCTTTGCTTTTTTGTGGCCACTTCTTGGTGCTGCAAGGAATTTTGCTTGACACATGAAGGGAGGGGAATTAGGCTTCCGTAGTCATTGAAAAAAAGATCAAGGCGGAAACCATTCTTCACGTCCGGCAGTTTCACGCTTCGTCAATACTTAATTGATTTGTCCTGATTCCCGGCTATCGTCCGGCCCATGAAACCTCAACCATGCTTGTGTGTGTTCTGCAAATGAATAAGGAGAAGACATGTTCCGTCGAACGAGTCCCCTAACTCTTGTCAGCTATGTTGCTCTGCTAACCTTGTTTCTGTTCAGCGCTAACTCATCGATAGCGCAAACTCCGCAAACATCACCGGAAAAGCCGGCCGAAGATACTGTAACGCCCGCGAAAGTGATTTCTGATTCGACGGTCGTCGCGCCGATCACGGCGGCGACAGCGGACGAGTCCGCTACTGCAAAGACATCAGTTGAGACCCCAAAGGCTGTCGAACCGGCAAAGACTGAAAAAGAGACAACGTCTGCAACTGCGCCGTCACCGATGCAAGCTCAATGCAAACGCACCGTGAAGGCTGCCGTTGTCGCGCTCGCACAACCGATATTCCTTAATCGTCTCGGCGCTGTGATACCCGGCGGAATGGTTTTCGCCCTTAAAGGCGATACCGTAGGCGGGCTCGGCAAACAGTTGCGTGCCGATAAGCGACCGCGGCCGATCGTTTTGCGTGCGAACGTCGGCGACTGCATTCAGATTACCCTCACCAACAACATACCGCCGGCTAATTTCGTGATTACACAACCGGCGCCGCCAGCACCGGGTCTTCCGTTCAACACTCCGGAAGTTTCATTACACGTTCAGGGGATGGAATGGGTTACCGGACCGAAGGACGATGGTTCATTTGTCGGCAAAAATGATTCGAGCCTGGCCAGTCCCTCACCCGTGCCGGCGCCATCTCCGGGAACCACGTGGCCGCCGCAAACACAAACCTACACATTGTTTGCAAAAGCTGAAGGCACATTTCTCATGTACAGCATGGGTGATACCAGCTCAGTAGGCAGCCAGCTCACAAATGGATTGTTCGGTGCTTTGAACGTGCAACCGGCTGGCGCCGAATGGTACCGCAGCCAGGTGACACAGGCCGATCTCAAACTGGCAACCACCGGTTCGACGGCCGATGGCCATCCGATAGTTAACTACAACGCGGTCTATCCTGCCGGCGCAACTTACCCGGACGGAACTCCAATTCCCGCGAACACGCCGATTCTCAAAATGCTGGATGGGAGTCTAAACATTGTCCACACGGATCTGACTGCATTGATCACGGGTCCAAACGCTGGAAGATTTACCAATCCGGAAGTCAACTGTGATGCTGGTGCGCCAGTTCCTCCCCCCGGGGTAGATCCGCTTTTCTGTAAGAATCCCGCTTCACCGGATCGACGACAACCGTATCGAGAGATCACTGTGATCTATCACGGTGCACTCGGTGGCTCGCTGGATGGTTCGTCGCCAGGTGTTGCCACCCAGGCATTTCCGGTGTTAGCGACGAATTCTCCAGTGCGAACGACGACGATCGCCGGTCAGGATGCATTCGCGATCAATTACGGCACTGGCGGAATCGGCGCAGAGATCTATGCCAATAGAATTGGTGTCGGCCCGATGGGCGATTGCGCTGACTGCAAGTTTGAAGAGTTTTTCTTGAGTGCCTGGTCAGTTGGCGATCCCGCGATGGTTGTAGACAGACCGGCGAACGTCAGTATTCTCAACCAGAAGCCTCCACTGGCAACAACGCCGGCGGCGCCGAAAGTCGCACCACCGCCACCGATTTGTTCAACTCAACAGCTTGGCGACAGTCCGCCGACTGCTCCCGACCCGAATTGCGCTAATGCAAAAGTACCGGCTGCACCCGCAACACCTTACTCACTTGCCGGTCTTGCAAAAGCAACTCGTGTCTATTATCCGGACGATCCCTCGAACGTGTATCACAGCTACATGAACGACCACGTGAAGTTCAGAATTCTGCATGGCGGTCGAGACGTTTCTCACGTGCATCACCAGCATGCACATCAGTGGCTGCAATCACCAAACAGCGATCAGGGATCTTATCTCGACAGCCAAATGATTAGTCCCGGCGCAAGCTACACGCTGGAAATGGTCTACAACGGCAGCGGCAATCGAAATAAGACCGTCGGCGACTCGATCTTCCATTGCCACTTCTACCCGCACTTCGCAGCTGGAATGTGGGCGATGTGGCGCGTGCACGATACTTTCGAAATCGGTTCCGAAGTCAAGAATGGAATTCCGATCAAGGGTACACGCGCACTACCTGATGGTGAGATCGCAGCCGGTTCGCCGATGCCTGCCCTCGTTCCAATGCCGACTTTGCCGATGGCGCCGATGCCCTCCGCGGTGTTTATCGACAATGGTCAGATTGTCTTCGGAACACCGGGATCGCCTGATCCGACGGGCAGCAGTGTTTCGGTAAATCCGGGTTATCCGTTCTTTATCCCAGGCGTAGCCGGCGCGCGCGCGCCGCATCCACCACTCGATTTCGCACCTGATGGTGCTGGTGGTTTTCTCGATGGTGGTTTGCCGCGTCACGTCGTAACAGGTGGCACCGTCGCTTACGAGAGTCACGACACGAAAGACTGGAGTAAGGATCTCGCGACCATTAACGCCATCAAGCTTCCCGAGACGGGAACCCCTGTCGAGCAGGTGGCGATGAAGTTCTTTGGACAGCGTTGCTATCCGTCGTTCCTTCCGAACGGTTCTGCGGGAAGCTGTCCTTCGTCGAATAGCACACCGCCACAAAGCACGTTGCTTTCACCTCCGACCGGATTCATCGTCAATGGCTTGCCACGAAAGAACCCGGCAGGCAATGCGGCGGAACAACTCGGAGCCACTCCAGGCGCTCCATTTGCCGATCCCGCGATCGATGACAACGGGAATCCGGTAGGCAAGCTGCGTGTATACAAAGGCGCAGCGATCCAGGCAAACGTAACCTTCAATAAGAAGAAACTCGGCTGGCACTATCCACAACAGCGCATGCTTTCGTTGTGGATTGACGCGTCCCCGACGATTCAATATACGACCACTGGCGGAACACAGGGACGGCCGCCCGAGCCGTTATTCTTCCGCGGCAACACGGGAGACATTATCGAGTTCTGGCATACGAACCTCGTTCCCAACTATTACAACGTCGACGATTTTCAGGTGCGCACGCCCACAGACATCCTGGGCCAGCATATACACCTCGTGAAGTTTGACGTCACTTCTTCGGACGGCGCCGGGAACGGTTTCAATTATGAAGACGGAACGTTCTCGCCGGGCGAAGTGCAGGAGATCATCAGGGGCATTAACCATAGTCCGACAAACGGCTTCGTTAATTTTCCGAACCAACCATTACTCGATCCTTCCAGCGCGCAGTACAAAACGAAGTATGCGCCACCGAAGGAGATCTGGGACTGCGCAGCGAATCCGAATTCGATTCGTTGTCAGCCTTGTGCGGAATGGACTTCAGCGACCAGCCGGCCCATCTGCATGAGCTGGCTCGGTGCGCAGACCACGATTCAACGTTGGTATCTCGATCCACTCGTCGACAACTCGAACGTCGATCGCACGCTGCGAACTGTGTTTACGCACGATCACTTTGGTCCCTCCACTCACCAGCAAGCAGGACTCTACGCCGGTCTGCTGGTCGAGCCGCAAGGGTCAACGTGGACCGGAAATGACGGCACGGCATTTGGCACCCGCACGGATGGTGGTCCAACGAGCTGGCAGGCACGCATCGTCACTGCCAATCCGAGTGACAGTTATCGCGAGTTCATGCTCGAATTTCAGGACTTGCAACTCGCTTACCGGTCAGACTCGAAGGCAAATCCGAGCGACAATCCAAAAGTTGGCTGGATTGATAATGCACATGCGATCAATCCGCCCTGCTATACAGCCACATGCGTGGCCACTCCTTCGTTGATCACAACCGGTGTTAACCTGTTGCCCTCGGGTACGCAGTCAGTGAACTACACGAATGAGCCGATTGCAGCGCGTCTGGGTGGTTCGTCGGCATTTCCGGTTCCGGCGGGACAGCCTGCTGACAAGCGTACCGATCTCTCGTACATGTTTGATAACTCGGTGGTGAAGCAGATCAACTCCATCCTGCCGGCTAACCAACAATGGGCCCCCGATCCAATGACGCCTTTGATGCGAGCTTACCAGGGCGACAATGTTCAGATCCGAATGCTGGTTGGCGCCCACGTCTTTCAGCACCAATTCAACTTGCAAGGTCCGACGTGGTTCTCTGAACCGTCGTGGAAGAACTCGGGATATCGAAGTTCTCAGCCGACTGGATTGTCGGAACACTTTGAGTTGATGTTCAAAGTGCCGTCGTCTTCGGCGCCGAGCGTCAATCGCAAGTGCCCGGATACATTGATAAATGCGAACGTTAACTGCGTCGACTATCTCTACAGCCCGAGCTTTGATGAAAGTGGTATCACGAACGGACTGTGGGGAATCTTCCGCTCATTTGATCCCGACGCGGCCTCAAACGATCCGGTCCTTAAGAAGGTAGTGCCGCTGCCAAACAATCCGATCGCGACCGGTAATCCTACGTCGTACGCGACTTGTCCTGCCGATCAGCAACCGAAAGTCTTCAATATCACGGCGGTGGCAGCGGAGGTTGCACTGCCCAACGGTACGATTGTTTTCAACGGACGTGGTGTCTCATCGCAGATTCTGAAAAACAATCTCGGCATCATGTACGTGCGGACTGAGGATCTCACTAATGGAAAACTGAATGCGGGAGTTCCGGTTGAGCCGCTCATCCTTCGTGCCAATGCCGGTGATTGCGTTCAGATCAATTTGAAGAACGGCATCGCACAGAACTCGAATATTCTCAAAACGAACTTCTCTTTGCCGCCACCATTCACAGGGACGGTCAATCCGCACCTCGCTTCGAGTTACATCGGACTGCATCCGCAGCTGCTCTCGTATGACGGAGCTAACAGCAGTGGTCTTAACGTTGGTTGGAACCGTGAAGGTCTGGCGTCCGCCGATCAAACGATTCCATTCAACGGAACCAAGACCTATACGTGGTATGCCGGAAAAATCGATCGCGCAGCCGACGGTACGTTGACCTACACGCCGGTGGAGTTTGGCGCCTTGAATCTGTTCCCGTCGGATTTGATGTTCCAGAATCCGAACGGCTTATATGGTTCGGTGATCGTTGAGCCGGCTAAGGCGACATGGAAATGTGGTGAGGCAGGAAATCTGCAAAGCTGCGATCCAACGCCGACTCCGCCGAGCAGTCGCAGGTCGGCAACCGTCACGCTGGCAGACACTACAGAGTTCCGCGAGTTTGCTTTGATGATCGGCGACTCGGTCCGCATCAACGCTAACAATACCGGTGCGGTTAATTATGCGTCGGAGCCCTGGAGCTTCCGCTATCACGACAACAACACCGGCGACTTCTCCTGTATGTTGTCGAACCAGTTACCACAAGTGTTGCCGAGTCCGACGACGCCGGTTGGCGATCCAAAGACTCCGATACTCACGGCAGGGATAGGGGACAAAGTTCGTTTCCGCATGACTCACCCATTTGGAACCGGCACTTCGCAAGTTTTCTCTCTGCATGGTCACGTCTGGCAACGCAATCCTTACATTACGAACGGCACGCAACTCGGCAACAACATTCTTTCACAATGGATCGGGTCGCGTGACAATCATGGTTCATCAGATCACTTTGACATGATGATAGACAAGGCCGGTGGCGAGGGTGGACAGGCTGGCGACTACCTTTACACCGTCTTCGTTCCAACTCAGGCCAGAGATGGCGCCTGGGGAATCTTCCGCGTAGGTAATGCACCAGCGGGGCAGACACAGAATGCAGCCTGTCCGGCGAAAACATCACCAGGATATTCACCTCCAGTCAAGCTTAAGGACGGCACTGAGCGCTTTACAAGACAGCCATTACCAAATATGCAGAAACCTTAACCAGATGGTTATTTGAGGAGGAAAGTTATGGGCGGTAAGAAAAAGGGAAAGGGTAAAGGCAAAGGAAAAGGCAAAGGCAAGGGTGGAGGTGCACAAGATCCCGTTGCGCTGATAATCCGAAGAAGTTGCGCGCAGACGCTTTACAATATTCTGCCCCCTCTCTACGCGTGTACACCTGACTTATTCCAGGCAGCAGCTCTCGCCCTTGGTCTCAGCGGTTCCTTGATGAAGGACAAGAAAGACAAGAAGGGCGGTAACGGCAAGAAGAAGGGTAAGAAATATAAGAAGAGCTGGAAGAAACCAAAGCCCAAGAAGCCAAAACCGAAACCAAAGCCGTATCCATATCCAAAGCCAAAGCCAAAGCCTAAACCGAAGCCAAAGCCAAAGCCGAAACCCGGGCCTAAACCAAAACCGAAGCCAAAGCCGGTTGGCGGTGGGATACTGGTTGGCAAACCGCTCGGCGGCGGAACGCCGAAAGACAAGAAGAGTCTCGGCAAGGGTCGCAATCGGTAGCTTTCTCTAACTTAACTTCACGCGATCTCTGCGTCGCTCTGCATCTCCGATGAGATGACAGTGGACGCAGAGGTTCGCGCTTTATCTCTGTTGCACAGAGAAATCCCATTAATCTCGCAATGAACACTGCAACCAGGGTCGCGCGCGCGCAGGATCAAATTCGCCTCCTCAATCTGCTCGCTTCAGAATGTCACAACCCAGCGCAAGTCTTTGAGCTGATCGACGGACTGCTCAGCAATGAGTCTCATAATGCTGAGTTTTGCAAAAAGTTAATCTCGATCGGCAAACAACGAACCGGTATCCCCTGGAACCTCCGTCGCATTGCTACGCTCGTACTCGAAAACCAGATACTCAAAATCGATCCGGAAGATCTCGACAGCTTTGATTCTTTGCTCGTCCAACTCAATCTCAAGCAACATGGTCTGAAGAGTCCCTTAAACAAATCGGTGTTGAAGGAAGGGTACTCAGCCACTGATATACGGCGTTTTGTTCCCGAATTAAGGCGCCGTCTCGAACGCCTCGCATGGATTCACGATCGTATCGAAGGTAGGCAAACTTCCCACGAAGTCTTGCGCGACTTCATCAACCTCGCGCGCCAGCACTGTAAACTCACGCTCGCGCGCTACCTGTGGACACCGCAGGAGGTAGTCGACGAGATTATTCACCAGATAAGCGCGAGTGACGGCGTTCAGGATGTCGATCTTGCTGAAGTCAAAGTCATCAAAGACGAAATCAAACGTGCGGTTGAATTGTTGCCTGATTTCGAAGCTGAGATTCTGCGTCGCCTGAGTCGAAATGCGCGTATCTACTGGGTGTCCGAGAGTACCAGTTCTCGTCTTAACTCACTGGTCGAATACCCACTCACGACCGTGGTGCTGGTTATCAAACCTCCCGGCAGCGACATTGAATTCGAAATCAAGCGTGCCGGTCTCAGAGGTGAGAACTCGCTGAACGTCGTCTACGCGAAAAATGGGTACACCGTTCCACCATCACATCGATTGAACGGCGGCAGTATGCAGTGGCTGTTGCGTTACGAATCGGATGCAGCCATCAGACTAAATCGCGCTTATCGACAGGTCCATGGTATTGACGCGCCGATACCGGCTTACGTCGCCCGCGCCTCAGTTTACGGAGTGCCGACTCCAAACGGCGAAGTGCGGATGATGGATTACTTCACAGAGCGTCGCTGGTTCGGCACGCGATTCAATCAAATGCGTGTGGCGATGCGCGAATCGGTCGCCGCTTTTGCAAGCGAAGGACATGGTAAGTTGCCCAATCTGCCGGATGGATTGGGATTGACTGCACAGTTTATCGGCCAGGTGACTCCGGGACAGGCAATTCTCAGCGGTACCACAGCATTTCGTCTCGACAAGATCGAGAGTTATCTCTCGAAGAATGGACCCGAAAAGTATTTCAAGACAGGATTGCGTGTTGGGTACTCAGCGGATGAAGCAAAACAGCTGGCCGACACGATTCTCGAGGAGATTCTGGGCGTTTACCGGCCTCCGGAGGTTCGATATCGGAGTTACGAGCAATACGTCGCGGCTGCGTTAAATGCAAATCGGGCGCGTGCCGATAAAGTGTATCTATCGATAGTGGAACAGACTGCAAAGTTCTGGGGCACGTTGTTGAGCTTGAGAATTCATACCCGTGGTGAGTCGTTTGTGGCGCGGAACGTTGGTCTGAAATCACATTGGGACAAAGGCGAGTGGAAAGTAAAGATTGTCTTTATGGACCACGATGCGGTGACGCTGCACACGCAGGAGGATCATTTCTTCTGGGCAGACAGCGCCATTCCGACTATGGCTCTCGATGAGAGTTACATCTGGGGTCGCAATCCGAGACATTTTCCGGGCAGCCAGATGGGTTACCTGCAACGCATCTACCAGATCGACGCTGCGATCGACAAAGAAGGGGACGTGATTTCCCGGCAGACACTCCGGGACGCGTATGTGAAGACTCGCAGCGCCCTGCAGACTAATGATCGCCTGCGCCGGCTCTTTCACAAGCGTTTCCTCGACCGTGTGCTTGACTGGGACATGTTCGTGAACGGCTATTTAGTTCTCAACGGCGAAAAGGTAGCGAATAAACGGTGGAAACAAAAGATGGAAGAGATGTTGACAGGCAAGGGCTACAAATCGGGAGCCGTCGAAAGAATGGGTGAAACCGTCGAAAAGAATAGAACATTTCTTGAGAAGTATTCATACCTCTTCGAACCCCCGTACTAATCCGTTCCCCATCCGCGTTAATCTGTGCCTATGAAAACCCTGTCTTCACGCCAGATCGAAGATTATCGCCGCGACGGTTTTCTCTTTCCGGTTGAGATTTTATCTGCGGATGAAGTTGATCGATTTCGCAATTCCTTCGAATCACTGATCGAGATCACTCGATCTTACTCTCCGAAACGATTCGACCGCCTGCACCTGTTTTTCGATTGGGCCTATGAAGTGGTCACGAACGAAGCATTGCTCGATGTGGTTGAGTCGATTCTCGGCGACGACATCCTGGTTTATGGGACGCTTGTGTTGGCGAAGCAGCCGCACGACCTGCGTTATGCATCGTGGCATCAGGACAGTTTTTATTCAGGTCTTCACCTGACGCCGTCGACGACGGCGTGGATTGCGTTGACACCGAGTCATCAACGCAACGGCTGCATGCGTGTGATTCCTGGTTCGCACAAGCTCGGCCCTTTGGATCATGAGAACATCGCTGACGATCCGCACCTTTTGAATCGCCGCGGTGAACGGATAAAGACGGAAATTGATGAGTTAAAGGCAGTTGATGTTGTCCTGAAGCCCGGAGAGATCTCGTTGCACGACAGCACGCTCGTTCACGGGTCGAATCCAAACAGTTCTGATGAGCCGCGGATTGGGTTTATTGTGCGGTTTGTGACGAGCCGGATGCGCGATCCGAACGTGCGATTGATGCGTGTGCGGGGTGAAGGGGATTGTAGTCACCTCGATCTGGCGGAGAGGCCTGAGATGAATGCGGGGGATGCGCTGGGGACGTGGCTGACGTTTAGCTGTGGTTGAATCGTGGACACGATTACAGGATTAACAAGATGAAAAAGACAAAATCCTGCAAATCCTGTCCCCAGCTACGTCATGAGCAACGCGTCATTAGGTGAATCAAACACTCTTAAATCCTGCACTCCAACCGCAGCACGCCTGAACACAGCGAACCTATCAAATAGAGACCGCTTCTCCCTGCGCTGATAATCACTCGCATCGAACCACGGCGTCAGTATCATCGGTTTACTCCTCCTCAGCCTCTGTGTTGCCTCCGGAGTCAACTCTACGAGACTTTTAAACCCCGTCGCGCAATCGTATCTCTCCAACATTCTCAAGTTCCCACGAATGTCCCACTCTTCTACAAACACATTGCTATCTGTAAATATCAAAAAGGCTCTGTCAGGACTCGCCTCTTGTTCGGTCATGATCACTTCGATTCCCGGCAGGTACTTCTGATAGAAGGCTTTCAAAAAGCTTAGATTCTCCGTATCGTCACCGTTTTGAGGCCTGATGATCACCGCTGTTCGCGCGAGAATCTGATCCATTCCGCTGCCATGTAGCACCAGCGACTCCTTCAAATACCAGTGATACTTCTGTCGCACCTGCACATCCGAACTGAGATCTTCGACCCATGCAAGGTGTGGCATGAAGCTATAACACGCATGCTCGGTTTGCAGTTCACGATTGTTCAGATCGACTGCGGTCAACGCACGTGTGTTCAGTTCGATAAACGAATCAAACACCGCACGGTTTAAGGCATACGCAAACGTCGAATTAGCACTGGTGATCCTGACGACATTCTCGGAGACTCCAACCGGCTCGGCCATGTGATGGGCGCCAAAGTGCAACATCTCCCAATCCGATGGGACTTGTTGGAAGTAAGAACTGAACTTGTCGTGTAGTTGCGGATCGAGCGCCGCATCGTCTTCGAAAATCAATACGTTGGGCCAACCTTCCCGCCGCGCCTGTTCGACGATCTCCAAATGACTGCGCAAACACCCGTAAGCTCCCGGTGAATCCGACCACTCTGCCGGAACGATCGCTCGTGCGCCGTCAACCGCTGCAAAGCGCTGCACTCCACGCACATCGCAGCGCTCAAACTTCGACCGCATCTGCTCCCAGCGCTCCGGCCTGCGATCTAGATTGATACAAACCTTGTGAGGAAAGACTACATTTATGTCCGTCATTTCGTTATTCGATTTCAGCCGCAGTCTCATATAGATCTGCGTTTAATCTGCGGCTAAATATGTTTTAGTTGACACTTCTGATCGCGCTTCTCTAGACTGTCGAAACACTTCAAGGCCTCAGAATGGAGCACTCATGCTCGCGTCGTTTCCTGAGACACATAAGATTCAGGTACCCGAACCTCTCGCTCGCGAACTATTGCTCGCGGCGGAACGATTGCCGCTCTACGATAACAAAGAATTCTATTCCACTGCGCTGCAGCAGTTGGTACATGATTCGATTCGTTCCGGAAATCCAGAAGGTTTCGATGAGTTAATCGACTCGATTAAAGATCGGCTTGCACAACGCCCCTACTGCGTTCTGGTATCCGGACTTCGTTTCGACAATGGCAACCGGCTCTTCGTCGCTATTAATCGTGCCTTTGGCGAACTCGTCGCGCGGCCGTACGAGAAGCCACGCGCACAGCTGGTTCACTACATCCAACCACAGACAGATATGCCGTCAGCGCGTGGCGGACGTGAAAGTGAGAGATTACACACTGACACCGCCGACTGGAAAACGCCTGTCGAGCTGATCTCAATGGTTTGCGTCAACGCCGACGATGGCGGCGGCGGACGTTCACGCATTCTGGATCTCGATACGATTCGGACTGAAGTCGAAGGACGTCTGGGTCCGCGGGCGCTCGAGTTTTTCGAAAGTGAACCCGCGCCCTGGCAACTGGCGCCTTATCTCGGCGGCGGTGTTGCATGGCGTCCGGTAGTCACCGAGAAGAGCATTTGCTGGCGACGCTACACGATCGATCTCGCTTTAAGATGTGAAGGCGCGAGTCTTTCCGAAGAGATGTTGCAGGCTCTGGATGAATTCGAACACGTCGTAACAGACACTAGAGGGACACTGGATTTCATGATGCGCGAAGGAGAGTTACTATTCTCCGACAACACGCGAACGATTCATGCACGCACGCCGTTAGCCGATCCGGCGAACTCGACTCGGTTGATGATTCGCAGTTGGATTAGAACTTCTGAAAGAGGAGATTAAAGGTGCAATTTGCTCAACTCAGCGATCGCGTTGAGACTACTGGTCCAAACGTGGCGATGGACGTTCAGGCACTGCCCGGCGTTTGGATCAACTCAAATCCACACACGAGCGGCATTGCCCGCATGGTGATGTCTGAAGCCAACGGCAAGCTGTCGTTACAGGTGTTCGCCGTCGGTCCCGATGGATCGATCGATTGGGGCAGCACTGATGTGAAAGTGTTTGCGGGATTGCCGACCTCAAAAGCCGGCGCGGGCTTTACGTGTAAATTTGACCTCGGATTTGTGGAAATAGAGTTGCAGGGAATGATTATGAAAGGGCTGCTGGTGCTGGCGCAGTTTCACCGATTTAAGGACAACAGCAAGCGAGCAGACTTCTTCGTGCGCGAGTACTATGCGCTGGAACACGGACAATATGAGTAACTCGGTTGAATTCAAACAAACTGGACATCTCGATCCGGCGTTGCTGGATCCGGCAGCGGCGGCGAACGTAGAGAAACTGCTGGGACGCTGGGCCAACACAAACCGCGAGACGCGTGGGATCGCAGAGTGTCAGATCCAGCGCGACGGCGATCAGTTTCGTATTGAGATTTTTGGCGCCGGAGAGAATGAATCAATTCCGTGGCCACCGGCGCGAGTGAAAGCGCTTGCGAATCTCGAGGAAGAAGCAGGCCAGCGGACGATAGCTTTAGCGGCGACTTTTGAGTTCGGGTTTATGAAGTCAGAGATTTACATACGCGTGAATAAAGGGGTGCTGGTGATCGTTTTGTACAATACGTTTCAGGACGACAGCGGCAGATCAAATTACCTCAATCGAGAGTTTTTCTACCGGGTTGCCTGAGAAACCCAATCATGACCTTCACCTCGACCAGACTCGGGCAGTTCACTTATTTCTCCACACAACTCGGAGACACGAACTGGCGCGGGAAGAACATCCTCGACTTTGGCGGTAACGTCGGCAACATTCTCCTCGACCCGAATTCAACCATCGATCTGGACCGCTACTGGTGCCTCGACGTCGACAAAGACTCGATCGAGCAGGGCAAGTCATCCTTTCCACGCTCACATTGGCTCTTTTACGATCGCTTTTCCTTTTTCTTTAATCCAAACGGCGTCCGTTCTTTACCGCTTCCGGAGATCGACCCAAACTTTACCTACATCGTCGCGTTCTCAGTCTTCACGAATACTTCCGAGACTGACATGCTCGAACTCGTGGACGAACTCAAAGGCAAACTGGCTCCGGGAGGCGCACTCGCATTCACATTTATCGATCCGAACTACGTCACCTGGGGAGCAGAGCGCGGCCGAAACAATCTGCAGTGGCGTCTCGACCTCGAAACAGAAAGACGTCACATCACAGAGTCTCAGGCAAAGGATGTGGACGCACGAGCGCACGGTGCCAAGTGGTTCATACTCGTAAACGGCGGCGACCTGTACATCGAAACTGAAGACGTGCGTTCTTATCCACCAGAACAACAGCGCACCTTTCACGTCTTTCATACAACCGATTACATGAGGTCGTTGTTCCCCAATGCGGCGATCCGGCCTCCTGTTAACAACGAAATGCAGCACTGCTGCATCATCAGAAACTAAACGATGGATTTTGTTCGTCTCACATCTGAGCAGCGACAGTCGTTCGATGAGGACGGATTTCTGGTAGTGCGAAATGTTTTGGATAAGCAGGCAGTGGATCGGCTGGTGGAGGCAGGCGATCGTCGCGCGCGAGCATTTCTTAACAAACCGGAGCTCCTCGAGAAAGACGAGTACAACCATCTCGATCTGCGTCCTGGTCTTCTCAAAGAAAAGGCGCTCTTTTCACTGCTGACCCACTCGCCAACAGTGCCGCTGGTGGTTCAGTTATTGAGTCCGAATATTCAGTTGCATTCCCTTGCGTTGATCTACAAACGGCCGGTTAGTTCCGATGGGACTCCGTTCCGCCGTGGATGGCACCGCGATATTCGCATTCCGAAGGATCTGGGTCATCGCGACTTGCCCCGCGTTGGGGTCAAAATCTGTTACTGCCTGACCGATTTTCACAAGCCGAATTCAGGGATGACGCTCTTTGCACGCAGGACTCACTTGAATTCGGAGGCACTCAAGATTCGCAAGGGAAAGATCGATCCGGAGGATGTGGAAGTTTGTGACCTGACACTCAATGCCGGTGACGCAGTGTTGTTTGAGAATCGGATCTTTCACACTGCGGCGCCGAATCGGAGTGACCGCGTCTCAAGAGTGTTGATGTATGGGTATGCGTATCGATGGTTGAAGCCGGAAGTCTACCTCGAGACTCCGGATGAGAAGTTGTTGCAAAAGGCAGATCCAATAGCGCGGCAGTTACTGGGTGGCTATCGCGATGTTGATACAGTTCCCTGGGCATTGCAGCGCTGGGCCAAAACCCACGGCGTCGAACCCGACCCCGTGCCGTGGACCGTGGAGGTTTGAGCCACGGATAAACGCCGATTGGGAACGGATTTAGTTCTTTAAGTCAATGAACCTCAGATTCCACTGGATGCTTCCGAAGGCTGGTGAGGTGTCGCTGAATGGTCAACAGACACCGCGCGAAGCCTCGCATTATCGCCTCGCCTCGACGCGCGAGGGTTCGCCCGCGCCGCGCCCGGACGTCCCTGGTTGGACCCGCTTTGGTAAACAGGCTGAAGAGGCGGGCATCGAATCATTACTCGTGTCGTTCAGTCGTTACGAACCCGATCCGATTCTCGTCAGTGCTGCCCTCGGCCAGACCACTACGAAACTGAAGTTTATCGCTGCGTATCGTTCCGGCCTGATGAAGCCAACCACATTCGTGCAGCAGATCAACACCGTCTCCGCTTTTATGCCGGGACGTCTCGCGCTGAATATCGTAGCCGGTAGTTCAACAGCGGAGCAGAGAGGTTACGGCGACTATCTTGCACACGATGAGCGATACGCGCGCGCCGAAGAGTTTCTCGAAGTTTGTCATCTGTTCTGGAGAGGCGACGGGGATGTTGATTTCGAGGGCAAATACTATCGCGTGGAACAGGGCAAGCTCCATACTCCATTGTTTGCCGATGAACATCCGAGTCCCGAAATCTACATCTCTGGTCACTCGACGCAGGCGGAACAACTGGCGGTCTCGAAAGGCACCTGTTTGTTGCGTGTGGCAGATACCGTCGAGAACCTGAAAGCCGCCGTCGCGAGCGTGCGTGGAAAGGGTATCGAAGTCTGCCTGCGGATGTGCGTGATCTGCCGGCCGACTCGAGCCGAAGCGATCGAAGTCGCCGAGTCGCTGCTGCCTCAGGACGACATGGGCCAGTACGAGCGTAGTGTTGCCGTCAAGAACGATTCGCAGATGTATCGAGAAGCTTCTGAGGTTGAGGACAAGTGGCTCAGTCCGCTGCTTTGGAAAGGGTTTGTCCGTTACTACGGACCGGTTTGGACCACGCTTGTCGGTTCTTTTGAAGACGTTGCCGGCGCGCTGCTCGAATACAAAGAGATTGGAGTCACACAGTTCATCATGTCCGGCTGGCCGGAACTCGACGAGGTCAAAACTTTTGGCAGTGAAGTACTGCCGCGGGTACGGAGAGCAGAGGCGCGTTTATGAGTCTGCGATTTCACTGGATGCTTCCGAAGGGCGGCGAGGTCGGTATGAAAACCGCGCAGGAGACGTCTCGTGTGCTCACCACTAAAACCACCTCGAAAGCCTCGCTTCCCGACATGGAAGGATGGCTGAGGTTTTCCCGGTGTGCGGAAGAAGTTGGCATCGAATCGGTGTTGATGTCGTTCAGCCGTTACGAGCCTGACACTTTGGTGATTGCGTCTGCACTCGGACAAGTGACGAAAAAACTGAAGTTCATCGTCGCGTATCGGACCGGGTTCATGCAGCCAACCACATTCGTCCAACAGGTGAACACTCTTTCCGGATTAATCGACGGACGCGTCGCTTTGAATATTGTGGCCGGCAGTTCGACGGCAGAGCAGAGAGGATATGGCGACTTTCTGGACCACGATGAGCGTTATGCTCGCGCGGACGAGTTTCTCGAGATCTGTCACGCGTTCTGGCGCAGTAATGGCGAGGTCGTTTTCAAGGGCGGCTATTTTCAGGTTGAATCAGGTCAACTCTCGACGCCGTTCATCGCCCCGGATCGCAAGGCGCCGGAGATTTATGTATCCGGACATTCGGCCCAGGCAGAGCGGCTTGCTCAGCGACAAGGTTCGGCCTGGCTGCGCTTGATCGATACGCCTGAGAATCTCGTGCCCCTCGTTGAGCGCAATCGCGAGCAGAGGATTGAGATGTGTCTGAGGTTGTGTGTGATATGCAGGCCGACAAGCGAGGGAGCGTTGGACGCCGCGCGAGCGCTTTTGCCTGAAAAGGATATTGAAAGGCAGGAACGTAACATACTGAACAGCAGCGACTCTCAGACGCTCAAACAAGCTTTGGCCAAGGCGGATGAGGTTGGTTGGATGAATGATAATTTGTGGGCTGGGCTCGTGCCGTATTATGGATCGTCGGCGATCACTCTTGTGGGAACGCCGGCCGAATTGGCCCGGGCGTTTCTGGATTACAAGGCTATCGGTATCACGCAGTTTATTATTTCCGGTTGGCCAAAGCTCGAAGAGATGTTGATCTTCGGACGCGAGGTCATACCGGTGGTCCGACGCGCTGAAACATCCTGTAAATCGTGTTAACAGGATCGGCAAGATTTTCAAGATTCACAAGATTAATATGACGAATCCTCTCCATCATTTCATTAAGCGTTTGCTGGACGCTAAGGTGTTGCTCGATCCATACCCACATTATTGCCTCGACAACGTCTTCCCTGACGACTATTACCAGCTACTGTTGGAGCATCTGCCGGCGAGTGGGTCTTATCAGAATCTGTATGAAGTAACGACGCTGAAACTCGATCACTTCCGTCACCGGGATCAGCGGGACATGAACGACGGTTGGACCAATGAGTTGCCCTCTGAGCATAAATCGTTTTGGGATAGTTTCGATTCATGGTTTTTAGGTGATGATTTGGCTCAGGCCGTGCTCCAAACATTTCCCGATCAAATGCGCACTCGATTCGGAGAACAATGGCCTTCAGTCAGTGTCGAGTCTCAACTCATTCGACACCGGCCCGGATATTTTCTTGGCCCACACTCTGATCTGCATACAAAACTTGTCGTCCTCCTGATCTACCTCGCCCCAGACGAAAGCACCGCGCACCTGGGCTCTTCGCTGTATCGACCAAAGGATCCCGGCTTCAGCTGCCCGAATTCCACGCATTATCAATTCGCGGACTTCATTAAGGTGAAGACAGCCGCGTACAAACCGAATTCACTGCTGGCGTTCTTTCGCTCTGACGTCTCATTTCATGGTTTGGAACCGCTCTCGGAAGTCGATGTCCAAAACAGCGGCCGCGATCTGATTCAATATGTGTTGTACGACAAGGCGGCAAGAGAGCAACAACTTCACGAGCGTCGTTTAGCCGAGGCAAGGCAGGGTGCGTCTTGAGCGAGAATTCCAACGATCTGCGCCGCATCGTCTTTGTCGCACCCAGCTTTGCGGGTGAGAGCCTTCGCAGCGCGCGTGAAATTACGATGCTCGAAAATGTCGAATTGCTCGGCATCTGTAATCACCCCTTTCAGAATGACGATCGTTCTCTATTTCGTGACGTAGTTTGCGTTGACGACACGAATGATTTCAGGCAGTTGTTGGAAGCCGCGAGATCGTTGCAGCAAAAACACGGACCGCTGAATAGAATCGTCACCACTTACGAAATACTGCTGGAGTCTGTTGCTCAAACAGGAGAAGCACTTGGACTTGAAGGAATGAGTGTCGAAACCGTTCGTCGCGCACTCAATAAGTCGTCTTTGATAGCGACTCTCAGACAGGCCGGAATCGGGACGGCCCGGAGTCAGATCTGCGCCGATGAAGCATCGTCCCGAGAGTTTGCGATCCAACTCGGTTTCCCACTTGTCTTCAAGCCACTGACCGGTAGTGGGGGCCTCGCCACCTGGTCCATTCACGACGATGAACAACTGGAACTCGCGCTGGTACTCACCGATCCGTCACCCGCCCGCCCGATGCTTATTGAAGAGTGTCTCAGCGGCCAGGAACTTTGTCTCGATACGATCACAATCGCAGGCGAGCCGCGTTTTTATTCGCTCTGTCTTTATCGTCCATCGATCCTTGAAGCACTTGAAGATCCTGCGATTCAGTGGCGGTGCGTGATGCCGCGTGACATCAGCGATGATCGCTATCGACAGTTTATCGTTCAAGGTTTAGACGCCGTTCGTGCTTTGTCGGTCGGCGACGCGATGACGCACATGGAAGGATTTCTGCTCGATGATGGCCGGGTTTGCTTCACCGACGCCACGCTCAGGCCTGCCGGTGCACGCATCGCACCGATGCTCGCTCACGCCTACGACATCGATCCTTACCGTGCCTGGGCACGTACCGTGTTGGACGGGACCTTCGATGGACCATGGACACGTAGATTCGCGGTGGGAACAGTGTTTCTACGTGGTGCCGGTTCGGGTGCGATCGAAAGTGTCGAGGGATTCAAGACGGTCGAACATGAATTGGGAGAAGCGATCGTTGATGTTCGCCTGCCACGAAGCGGCGCGCTGAAAGCGTCGACGTACACCGGTGATGGATACGTAACCGTTCGGCATCCGGAAACAGCAGCCGTCGAAGCGGCTCTCGATCTCATTTCGCGAAGAGTTCGCATCAACTACAGCAATTCGGAATTGACGACGTTCCTGAAAGACGAATGGGTCAGGCGCTTACAGTTCTATCAGTTTTACAAACCAGCCTGGGAGATTTAGGTTCTTCTCTATGAAACTCTGTGTTCTCTGTGCCTCTGTGGTTGATGTATCTCACATTCCTACAACCACAGAGGCACAGAGAACACAGAGTTTCACAGAGAAAACCTTAAGTACTAAAAGGAAATCATGACAACAGAAGCACCGCGAGCTTTCAATCGTGAGATGTATCACGATCATCCTGAAAACGTATTCTATGGCACTGACGACGGGTACCAGGACGGGTCGTTCACTGAATTTCAGACCATCCGCGAGCACTATGACGGAATTGCGCCGGAACGTCGGGATAACATTAATATGATCAGTGTTGTGGGAGGGCTCTACGGCCTGAATCTCGTTCCGTTGTGGAAACCAAAGTCGATCACGATCTTCGATATCAACCCCACGGCGATCACTTATTTTCAAATCATCAAACGCGTACTCACCAGTAGTCGCGACGGTCAGCACTTTCTCGATCGTCTCACGAAAGGTGACTATGAAGTTACGAGTGACCGCGAGCGGTTTGTACAGGAAAACATCTGTCTCAAGCAGCAAGGCCGCTTGCCGCGCGCTCGTGGTTCGACAAAACGTCCTTATGAAAAGAGCTGGCAGAATGTCTTCGCGAATTTTGATCTGACCAAACAGATCCTGTCGGAAGTGCCGGTCGAGATTCGCACGGAGCCGATGGAGAGTGAAGGCTTCGCCAGTTGGATTCGCAGCCAGAACAATCTCTGGATCTATGCTTCCAATATCACAGAGTTTCATTACTTCGATCTGGAGTTCGACAATCCTTCGAATGTTGTTGTCGTGCAGATCATCTATCCCGGACTAAACGCCGAGGTACTGGACCTCGCTTCCCTGAGTGGTGGGCCAGTGAAGATTCACTTCAAGATCCCGCTGGAAGCAGAGAGAATCGATGTCGGGGAAAGTTCAACTCGAAGTTAATCCGATTTATAAGTGCAGTGGTGGAACGCGGCCGCTGGAAATCGTGCCCTGGCTGCGTCACGTAAACGAGATCTCAGTAGTCGAGAACCGCGAGATTCCGCCGCTCTCGATTGTGGTGAACAAACGTGTCGTGGCTGTAGTGGATCCGTTCGATGATCCGGAGCTCGAATCTCGTTGGGATGAAGGTTCGACGCGGCAACGGATCAGGGATTTCCAGCCGTCGATAGTGTTCAAGTATCAGTGGCGCCGTGGAATTAATTATCCGACGGGTACGATCAGCGCGGGTTATCCTTGCGCCGCCGACCTGTCGACCCCGGCTGATTTGTTAACGCGAAAGCGATCTATCGCGGTCATCGCACGCATGCGTGTTAACAATGACTATCACTGGGGAGTCGGCGCTGAGTGGATGAAGGCACGTACTTGCATCGTGGGCCAGATCAAGTTGCTGACTCAACTGGGCCACAGCGCACGAGCCGGACTGACGAGCGCGGCTGATTACACGGCGGAGCTTTGGGACTCCCAAATCGGTTTTGAATGGCGTGGCAGTGGCTATCTCACGCACCGGCTGATTGAATACATACGCGCAGGCGTGGTGCCGATTACGCGTCCGCTTGGTGCAGAGTGGCCCATACGGGAAGATGTCGTTCTCGAACACGGCATCCACGCGATCTTCTGTTCGGATCCATACCGCTTCGCGCAGGAAGCGAGCGGATTACTGCTCGACCAGCAAAAAATTGCACGCATGCGTCGAAATCTTCTGAAGTTGTGGGAGGAAAAACTTTGTCCCAAAGCACAGGGCCAATGGCTTTGGTCGAAGATAAAACCGTGGACATAATTAAAGGATTGAACAAGATTCACAAGATTTATGTAATCCTGTCTAACCAAGCCCGAGAAATCACGAATGCCAAGTAAAACCAGAATCGCAACGAACGCCGCACCACCATCAATCGGCACGCACTCGCAAGCAATCCGCACAGGCGATCTCGTGTTCCTCACCGGACAGACTGGACGCGATCCCGAGACCGGCGAACTGGAAGAAGGCCTCGAAGCACAGACACGCCGCATGCTCTCGAACATCGACGCCGTTCTGAATGCTGCCGGTTGCACCCCGGCAGACATCGTCAAGGTCACACTTCTCCTCACCGACATAAAAAACTTCAAAGCGGTTGACGCAATCTACGCGGCGTGGTTACCGGGACGTGGCGTGACGCCGCTTCCTGCACGCACTGCTTTCGCAGTCGATGCGCTACCTGCCGGAGCTCTCGTGATGCTCGAAGTGGTCGCTGCCTATCCGAACGATTAATCATGCGCATCACGCTCGTTATCGGTGCCCTCGTTGGTGGCGGAGCAGAGCGGGTTTGCGTAAACCTTGCCAATTGTTGGGTCGAGCGTGGCTATCACGTCACCCTTCTCACGATCTATCAAAGAACGGCTCCTCCTGCGTATGCGATCGATCGGCGCGTGCAACAGCGATCAGTTGACTGGCCCAGGTTGCCGCGTCACGACGAGCTCAATGCGGTAACAGTTGCGCCGATACTGCGTGGTCTACAGCAGACGGGTTACGCGCAACAGATGAGTCAACAGATAACGTTTTTTGCTTTGTTGCGTCAGCGCATTCTCGCGCAGAAACCCGACATCATAGTCTCACACCTGGACATCACAAACCTGCGTGTCCTTGTTGCAATGCATGAGACGAGAGTGCCCGTTATTGTTTGCGAGCACACGGACGCGACGCGTGTTTCGATTGGATGGTGGAAAGGTATGCGTGCACCGTTGCTGCCTCAGGCGTGTGCAGTTGTTTCACCACATGCGGACAGTGCTCAATGGCTGTCGAAGTATGGCGTAAGGGTCGTGCAGATACCGAATCCGTTGATTCCGCCGACTGTGGTATCTATCGAGCGCAATGGGCAGCGTCGACGACTCGTGTTCATTTCACGTTTGTCTCAGGAAAAGCGGCCCGATTTGGGTATTCGTGCGTTCGCGAGTGTCGCGGGCGAATTTCCGGAATGGGATTTTGAGATTTATGGCGACGGACCAATGCGTGCAAGTTTGAACGGCCTGGTTGAGAGGCTCGCCCCGGGCCGCATTCAACTTCGTGGGTTTACAGCCGATCCGTATCGCGTTCTCTGTGACGCGGATCTTTTTGTGTCGACTTCGTGGGTTGAGGGGTTTGGTAATTCGATCTGGGAGGCGCTGGCGTGCGGTGTTCCGGTTGTCGCAACGGAAGCGGGAACAGCGGTGCGCGCGCTGGTGCGCCACGGAATTGATGGGATGATCTCTAACGACACTGTGGCGGCGCTCGCGAGGGATCTGGCAACAATGATGCGTGATGATGGAAAACGCGCGGCAATGTCGAAACGGGCGAGGGAAGTTGTCGATCGATTCTCACTCGAGGCGTCTCTTGCGGCGTGGGACAACGTGCTCCAGTCCTGTTCATCTTGTTAAATCCTGTCACAGGATTTACATGGTTTTCAGGATGAACAGGATAAGTAGCGTGATTTCAAACGTTCGTAGAGACACTCGGCGGGATAACTTGCATTCTTATCCTGGCCCGAGATGCGCCAACGCTCATTCCAAAGATGAATTGCATACGAAGGTTCGAGATCCAGATCGGCATCAGGCTCCAGCACCTTGTGCCAGTCAGCGTAACCGATTGGACAAAACACTTCGGGTCGTCGGGTGTATCTCTCCAACGAAAACTTTCTCACCGCAGCCGCTATCAATTGTGGACCAGTCTCGCCCCACAATAACCGCTCGGGATCCTTCGACTCACAAACACGCCATGCATAAGCCATCACGTCACTGCCGGCTGGCGCCTTCAAAATACCGCTGGTGGTAAACTCTCTCCCCTGCGCGAACTCACTTGCAAAGACATACTCGTCGTCAAAGTCGAAAGTTTTTAAGCAAACCACATCTGTGTCGACCCACCATCCACCGCGTTCAAGCAGCAGCTTGTACCGAAAGAAATTCGAGAACCCCGCGTAACTGGGCTGCTGCTTGTATTGAAAGATTCTCGATGCAGGAAGGATCTCATTGCCGTCTTTGACTACGGCTCCGGCGGGGACGTTCTTCACATCTTCGTAGACGTAGAGATGATACTGGTGACCGTTCCGTAAAAACGACGCAATCGACAACTGTTCCATTGTGGAAAGAGCGTTGCCGACCCAGAGCCCCTGGATGATCTGATTCATGAATGGAGTGTTGCTGAACGCGCTCGCTCACGTGTGACGCTGGCGGTCTCGATCTCATACTCGCGAACGTAGTTGCGGGCCATGGTGTGATAGTGGTATTCGCGCATGGCTTTTTCTCTGCAGGCACGCGGATCGAGAGTTGTGATTTTGTCGACGGCTTTGACGTAGTCATCATCTGTTTGACATACAAAGCCGACGTCGGGAGAGATGATCTCGGGACAGGCGCCGCGATCGCTACAGATCACAGGAGTGCCTGACATGAGCGCTTCCACCATTCCCAATCCGAATGCTTCGTCGAGCTTAGTTGGAAACAGGAACCCCTTCGCGCCTGCGAGTAACTCTGCCTTTTCTTTGCCACGAACATCGCCGACGTATCGTGCGCCAACTTTGCGACACATTTCCTGAACCTGCGCGATTCGTTCGTAACTCTCGCCGGTGCCGGCAACGACGAGCTTAAGATCGAGCTGCTTCGCCATTGAAAGAACTGTGTCGAGTCCCTTTTTCGTGCCCCAGTCCATCGTCGACATGAACAGGAAATAGTCGTCTTTCGTCTCGCTGTAGATGTATTCATCCGGGTCGATGCCGTTCCAGACGTAGCGATTATGGCCGTGCAGTAGAGCTAGTGTTTTCGATACGAATACCCAGTTCTGCATCGAGTTTCCACGCTCTCGCCCGCGTGTACGTTCGTCCATATGGCACGTTGCGACCCACGGCTTTCCACGTGCTTCCCATTCTTTGATGAGATCGGCATCACGTCCGGAAATCGTGTGCAGTACGTCGGCATCGAAGACCGGTTCGAATATCAGTTTAATCCCGTCCGGAACTGAAGGCCCCGATGAGTTCTGACGCAGACGTCTCACAAGGTAAAGAACTTCGTGCCCCAGTTCTGCCAGACCTTTAGCAAGCAGATCCTGAAGAACATAACCGGAGCCTGATGGGAACGCCTTCGGATGCAGACCACTCCCGTGTCCATTTGAGGCGGGATACTCGTGATCTGAGGAAAGCAGTACTCTCATTTAGCCATGGATAAATGTGGATTTAATTCGTCGAATCGCAACTGGACAAGACGCTGGATCTGGCGCGCACAATCAACGTAAGCTGCCATCCCTTTGCCGATGGGATCTGGAACATCGACCTCATTGCTCAGACAATAAGTCTTGTATGCCACGGACGGCAGCATCTCGATCACGGCGTTGCGAACGGCACCGGTCATGCAAAAGATCATCTCTGCTTCGGCTGCCAACTCGGGTGTCAGGTTTCGCGCCGCGTGCGGTTTTACCGGCACGCTCAGCGAACGCAGAACGTCTGCTGCTTCCGGCGTGATTGGTGCACCCACCCTTGCAGAGACACCGGCACTCAGCGCGCGCACGTTCACGGTCTCGAGAGCCTTAAATGGAATACCCATTCGCGTCGCAATTTCGGCATTTGCAATCGCTGCCGCCATTGGTGATCGGCAGGTATTCCCACTGCACACAAACAGAAACAGGCGTTGCGGTTGTGGCAAAGGAGGTGCAAAGCCAAATGCTCGCTTGATCTTCGCGAGCACACGATCGAAGTGATGCAAAGGCGATAAGAACCCGAGCGCGACTATCAGGAGACCTGAACCCACATTCTGCCCAACCGTAGGCATAGGCTGGTTGTACAAAAATCCGAGAATTATAGTGGCTGTAAAGCCAGCGAGCATGCTCGAACCACAGTGCATCGGCACACAGAAAGTGTTTTCCCGTCGATCGAGAAAAATCAAAGACGTGCAGACGCATAACGCGGCGTAACAAAAACCCACCAGGGCGGCAAACACGGCGCCAGGAGTCGTAACGAACGTGGTGAGCCCGGTGCGAAATCCCATCATTACATCGCCGTACCCGATGAATGCCATGATTACAAGCGCAACCACGAGCAAAGGAGAAGCGACCATCTGCTCTTCAACCAGGTAGCGGCGCGACGCCTCGCGTTCGTCTGACTTCGCAAGACGACTCATGAACTGTAGTTTGAAAAAATACGCTGCGAGATAAGCCGCGACATCAATAATCGCAGCGATCGTGAGTGTGTATCTCGATGCATCGTTCAGCGCTATGAGTACCGCTGATAAACTGATAAGCATCGCGCTCCATGAAAACCAACGCACCCGGCGCCCAACGATGGAATCCACTATCGGTGCAATGATGAGTGTGCCGGCGCGTAACAAAACCAGTACGAACACGATCGAAAGGCCGCCAAAAGTAAAGGCAAGCGTGGTCGTTCCCATGATCGTCGCCATGCATATGCCGGACAGGAATGTGAGGCGGCGCGGGCAGGGGACTTGATAGCCGAAAAACTCGCGCCGGCTCGCATACTTCCACCACCCGCGCACGGTGATGAATGTAAACATCCCGATCACGGTGGCAATCGCAGAGATTGGCAACAGCACAGGTCCTCTAACTGGTCCATTTGTGCTGCTGAAGAGGCCGTTTGACAGAGCCTTAGTCAAGCCACTGTACGGTGTGTAAGAAAGGAAATAGCCGAGTCCGAGTGCCCAGATTTCGAGATTGTACCGGCGTTTTTGGGTGAGCATTTTGCACCTATGGTTTGTAGAACGACGGATCGTGAGTTAGTCCAAGGATCGATTTCCCGATGGTCGCGAGAATCTGGTCGTCGTTGTCGTGCCTGACATAGAAAGACAGATCGCGATACACGCGCTCGAGCGAACTCGGACGGATCAGGCAACGCGCGCCACAGGCGCGAATCGCTTGTTTCACTGTGTCTTCGGCGAGGTGTTCCATAACGTGGCGCGCACGACTGCCTCCGAGCTGGGCCTCGAGATATCTGCCCGTTTCCCACAAACGAGCGACATGCCGAAGCCAAAGATGCCCGGTTTCGACGTTCACAGACATCTGACCGATGTGATGTTGGACGTACGGATCATGAATCTTGTTTTGCGTGGTGATGTAATTCAGCGCGTAATCGTAAGCCGCTTCGGCGGCGCCGAGGAAAGTGGCGGCGTAATGCGGAATGAAACACGTCTGCCAGCCTTCTTTTAGATATTGTCCGGGATAGCCGATCAAGTCTTCGTCGGGAATGAAGGTGCGATGAAAGTGGACCAGGTGACTGGCAGTCGCGCGCATTCCGATTGGATCCCACCACGACGTGTCGATCTCCACAGTCGCATCGGACAGATTGCACGCCATCATCAACACCGAATCAAGATTTGCGGCGTCTGCATGACGAACCCCACCCGGTCCAGCTGTATTGACGAGGAGGATCGCCCACTGCGCGCCACCTGCGCTCGTAGCGAAGGCTTTGTTCCCTTCGATGATGTAACCGCCCTCGACTTTCTCGACGGTGGTACCGAAGCGCACTGGTTCATCGGGTTTACGTGCCTGCGGTTCGCCGCTCCACGCGACCCACTTTTCACCGCGCTCGACGACACCCTGGAACCAGCGAGTCTTTTGCTCTTCGGTGGCCATGCCGTCGAGTAATACGAGAGAGTTGACGTGACCTTCCCAGCAGCGCGCGAGCGAGAGGTCGGCTCGTGCGATCTCTTTGGTCATCATCCAGAGTGTGAAGACGTCGCCGGTGTATGGACCGAGTCCGTGACCGCCGTGTTCTTTGGGGACGACCGGAGCAAGCAAGCCGGCGCTAAACAGATCCTCAAAATCTTCAGTTGGAAAACTTGCGGTGCGATCGTATTCAACCGCACGCGGCGCGAAGTTTTCACGCGCGAGTACGCTGACACGATTGATCAACTCCTGCTGCTCGATACTCGAATCAGTAGCAATCATGGGCGCTGTCGTATGTTCTGTAGGGCGGCCCTCCGTGGCCGCCCGTGGCTTTGATAGATCGCTTGCCAAAACAGCTTGTCAAAACCACGGGCGGCCACGGAGGGCCGCCCCTACAGTAGATTTTCTCGGGCCAGGGTGACAGACATTTCTTTGCCCGTCATCAAGCGAAATTGGTGACGGACTTGTGTCACAAGAACTTCGCGACCGTCGATAGCGACTTGCTGGCGCGCGCGTGTGGTTCCGACGAGGGGGGTTGGACGGGAACCATAAACAAGATCGATCACGACTGCATCGTCATTCATCGTCTCAAGCTCAAATGGAGCTTCGTCGGTGTCGCGGCCGACGGGCGTCGCGTTGACGACGATGTCATAACCTTCAGCATCGAATTCGCGCAAGGGAATGTACGGCAATCCAAGCAATGCGGCTGCATGTTCGCCTCGTTCCGCCCCGCGATTTATAAGCGTCACGCCTGCGCCTGACTCAACCAGAGCTGCGGCGATTGCGCGTCCGGCGCCGCCACAGCCAATCACTGCTGCCCGTTTTTCTTTAACGCTGACACTACGTTCGCGACTCGCAGTATAGACCACATCCGGATCGGTAGTATCGGCGGTCCACCAACCATTGTTGCGGACGAGGATGTTGGCAGCTTCGGTCTGGCGCGCCATTGCGCTGATGTGCTTCGCGGTCAGGACAGCCTCTTCTTTATGCGGGGAAGCAACGGTCATCCCATTGATCGGGAGGCCAAATTCATCGAGCCTTCGCGAAATCACAAACTCGCGCCAGAAATCAGCAAACGACTCTACCAGCAAAGGAACGAACAACGCCGGATAGTCCATTGCCCGGTAAGACGCATTGTGCAAACGTGGTGAAAGCGAATGAAAAACCGGATTGCCGATAATCGCAAACAGCTGTTTCGCCAGACTAACCTCAGGAAGACCATAATCGGCAGTCAACTTAGCAATCGTCGGTTCCATCGTGACGGCGGAACCACCAGCTACCAGCCCATAAACGGCGGGTGCGCCGACCTGTAGCGCTACAATTCGATTCCAGAATCCGAGCGGTCCGTTTGAAAATGCGATCGTGTCGTTGCGATTCAGAGACTTCAGCAAAGAGAGTGGCAAAAACTCTTCCGCGATCGCCGTTGCATTAGTAACAATCTTGTAAAGACCAGCAGGAACAGCCGAGATCTGTTCGAATCGATCGTTAAGCTGTAACAGACTGTTAGCGCTTCCATACCACGACACCAGTCGCTTTTCAGCAGGAACGGCGGTCAATAGTTCTTCCGAAAAATCCGTTTCTGCTTGAAGTTCGACACGATCATAAAAGCGAGCTGCCGTTTTCAATCTTTGGGACCGAGTCAATGACTCGTTAGGCGTCCTAAGGGAGTACAGCAAACGTCCCTTGAAATGATTTCGCAACCAGTCCGGGTCGATGTCACCAGTAACATCCGCCCGCACCTCCAACCACTCGACCGCATCTGAAAGCGCAGTCAACTCTGTTCCATCCGTTGAAGGAGGGGCTAGTAAAGTAGCAATGAGTGAGGTCCGTGGCATAAAAGAGTCTTTCGCTTATTTCGGTGATTACTCGTGAGAAAATATTGCAGTCGTAGTATAGAGCGGCGTAAATATACTTTGCCTCACGTGATTAGTCCACAAATTCCGCGAAGTGTATCCACAGATTACACAGATTGATTTATAGAATCTGTGTATTGATTTATAGAATCTGTGTAATCTGTGGACGGTTTTCGCGGACAGTTGTTGCAATGAGCAATAATCGCTATTCTTAGACCAAAAAAAGGATCGTTTGCTTATGGACGAAGCTTCGACTGACAAGACATTTGCGGTGATGCCTGCCGCGCCTGACTATAATCCCGTAAAACAGGCTGTCGCCAGGGCGGAAGAACTGGGTGAAAAACAAATCGCCACCACGCTTGGCTACTTTTCCACCATGCCCGCCTCAACCGGCATTATCGCCAATCCAGTGCTACATCATACGCCAGTTGATTGTAACGGAACCCAGATTACACTCGATATAAGATCATTCACGATTCGCGGCACAGTGCCGGAATCGGACATCGTGAGCGGCAAGGTTGGTCCATTTGATGTCATTTTTACGGGATTATTCGGTGAGCTCGGCGATACGACGGCGCTCGCGACCTTTATCAATCAAAAGTTTTTTCAAAGTCTTTCCAGTTCTTTAATCGAAGACGCAGCGGCATTTGTCAGGAAGTTTCCAGGACTTGGTCCGGAAGTGGCGATCCACCACTTTGCAATTCTCGCCAAGGCGAAACTTGGACGTGAAGAACACCAGGACCGTGGCATACACGATGAACGCGACGCGGAATCGCTGCTCGTCGAGATGATCACGCTTCACATGGTGAACGTCGCGGTGGGCGGAGTGTCTGCCTACATGAATCATCTGCTGATGAATAATCCGCAAGTAACGGAAGAACAACTCATTGCGTCGACGCGGATATTCATCGACGAAGAAGTAAAGGAAAAAAGAAACGCTTTTGAGGTGTCATACAGTTTAATCCTGGGCCATCACGCGAGCGAACACGAGCGACTGATTCTGGAACGCATGGGTACAATCCAGATCCATCACGGGTCGGCCGGATCGAGCATGGTGGCAAGATACATGGCGACGCTGCACACTTTCTCAGTCGCAGATTTCTTTATTGCGTCGCAGATGGCGCTCGACGGCGCACGCCACTTCGGTGCGATTCACGATATGTCGGACTTTGTTCAGGAACTGGAACCGTTGACTCCCGAACAGCGCGGTGAACGTATTCGGGAGAAGATGTTGACCGGTGGTTTGCCGACGTTTGGTCATCCGGAAATCGCTGCAGCAGGCAGAGGGAATCAGGTGCAACAGGATCCGCGTCCGGCGATCTATATCGATCCGGTTTTCAACGCGATCGATGCCGGAGAGTTGAGTATCTCGCCGCGCCAGTTTGAACGTCTTTCAATTGCGCGACTGATCTACTTGACCGCGTTTGTGAATGGAGTACTCAAGCCGGGAAAGGAAGACAGTCCACCGTTGCGACTGACTGCAAATACGGATTTCGGAGCCTGGTGTGTTCAGGAAGCGCTTGGCGTCGAAGAACCGGATCGAACGCTGCTGACGTACATTTTCCGGGGATTTGGATGGATGATGGACGCGCGCGAGCAACTGCAACAGAAGATGATTCGACCGGTAATCGCGCCCGATCCGAAAATCGTGCCGAAGTCGAGTGACGATCCGACCATCCCTGACCTCGTGGCGCGCGTTCACAAGCGCCTGACCCAGGACGATCCCTTTAAAGCACAAAAATAATAGACCGCGGATGAACGCAGATAAACGCTGATCTGCGTTCATCCGCGTCAATCTGCGGCTAAAATTTCCTACATTCCTATCCCGTTTAGGTGATACCGCTCACGATCGTAATACCGCTCTACGTCCACGAGATTCAGGCCGCCTTGTGCGGTCGAAATATCTACCAGTGAAAACTCACACGCCGGTGCGATGCCGCGTGCCGAGACCATCATCCCGTAACGATTCTCTGCCACCGCCTCTGCGGCTTTGGCTCCAAACATCATCCCCATGATGCGATCGACTGGACTTGGTGGCCCGCCTCGCTGCGGGTGTCCCAGCACCACCGCACGTGCTTCGTACGGAGTCTCGGCTGCGATCCTCTTTGCCAGCACTTCACCAATGCCACCAAGTCGGACATGCCCAAACGCATCGTGACGATCGTCGATCGTCACCATCTCGCCGTCTTCTGCACGTGCACCTTCTGCCACTACGATAACCGAGTAACGAGGCCTTCCCGTTAGTCCGCGACTCAGGTCCGATTCTCCCAGGCGCGCGGTGAGCAAGTGACATACCCGCTCGTAACGAAACGGATGTTCCGGGATCAAAATCATGTGTGCCTGGCCGGCCACTCCAGACCAGAGAGCAAGATGACCGGCATGTCTTCCCATCACTTCAACAACCTGTACCCAGCCATGCGAGCCGGCGGGAGTGCGCGATCTTTCAATAACTTCCGTGACGGTCCGAAGGGCCGTATCGAAACCGAGAGTGTAATCAGTGCCTGCGAGATCTTTGTCGATCGTTTTAGGTACGCCGACAATTGGCACGCCTCTTTGCGCCAGAACCGCAGCTACGCCGAGCGTGTCTTCACCGCCACACGCGACAAGCGCATCAAGTTTCAGTCGCTCGATATTCTCAATTACTTCGTTTGAACGGTCTTGTGTTTCTCCTTCCGAGTTGATTTGTTTGAAAGGATTCGTGCGTGATGAACCGAGATTGGTGCCGCCATCACGATCCCAACGACGCACAGTTTCACGATCCAGTGGTAACACTTCGGGGGCTGGGTTGATTAGACTGCGCCAGCCGTCGAACAAACCGATTACTTCGAGCCCAAGCTCCGATCCTCGATAAACCAAACCTTTAATTGCAGGATTCAAACCCGGCGCATCGCCGCCTCCGGTCAGAACCCCAACACGCTTCGCATCTGTCATCGTCTTCTTAGTTCTCCTAAAATGGGTGGTATTTCCCCGTCCTTCGGCATTGAAACCATCCACAGATTACACAGAAAGTAAATCTGTGCAATCTGTGGCTAACTTTTTTGAGCCTGTTTCTCCGAGACCGTCGCGTTTAGTAACTGAAGGAGGCTCTATGAGAAACAACTGCTGAGGCTGAGCGCGTCGAGATCGCATTGAAACGATAGTCATATTTGTCCTATACGACCGATGCTTTCATTTGCCTCGCGCGCGTATCCGAGAGTATTGTTTGCCGCGAGGTGAATCTAATGAAACTCTTGCTGAAACATTTCTCTCTGATTGCGGCGCTGCTCCTGGTTACCGTGGCGGCGGTAGCGCAGGAGCGCGCCACTATTTTGACCGGCGCTGATCTGACTCGCGTCGTTCCAACCGGCTTCTATTTTCAGGGCCTCAGCGCGCCAACTCAGATGCGCAACGCCGCGGCAGCACGGTTCGGAAAAGATCGTTACGTGATCACCGGACTCGTTGATACTTCCGGTTACTCTGCGGATGTGAAAGCGAAGTATGTGGGGTTTTTTATCACTGATTCCGCAATCACGATCAACGGAGAGTCGCTGGCGCCAGGCGCTTATGGTTTCGGCTTTCCGGCGGAACGCATGCTGACCGTGATGGATCTTTCCGGAAAAGAAGTGCTCTCGGTGCAAGTCTCTAACGATAAGGCGTTGCCACGACCTCGTCCTTTGATGATGGTGGCAGACGGTCAGGGCGTGCGCCTCTATAACGGCAAAGACTACGTTATCATCGCTGCACAGTAATACCAGCGATGCGCCAAAAGCTCTTACCGTTAGTTTGTTTTTCGCTAATGCTTACGTTTGCGTCCGTAGCGCAAACGCCGCCTCAGAAGCCGGAGTCTCAACAACCCAGCGGTGGCGCTTCAACTGGAGCGCCTGCCACTTACACTTCGCGTCGCACTATTGGTATCACCGACCCTTCGGCGCCAGTTGTATTTGAAGATGTAACCGATAAGACGTCTCTCGCGACATTTCGTCATCGCTCAGGTGAAGCGAATAAAGACTACATCTTCGATACTCCGTCGGGAGGCGTCGCGATTTTTGATTACGACTCGGATGGACTGCCGGACATCTACCTGGTGAACGGCTCAACCATGGCCGCGATGCGAGGCAAGGAGAAAGCTCCGCGCGCCGCACTCTTTCGCAATCTCGGTAACTGGAAGTTTGAAGATGTCACCGATAAGGCAGGAGTCGCAAACGAGCGTTGGGGCTTTGGTGTAGCGGTCGGTGACTACAATAACGACGGGCACTCTGACATGTTTGTCAGCAACTTCGGCGTGTCGCGTCTGTATCGCAATAACGGCGACGGCACGTTCACTGACGTTGCAGAGAAAACAGGCGTCGCCCGCAAGGGTTGGAGCACAGGCGCGAGCTGGGGAGATTATGACGGTGATGGTCGTCTCGATCTGTTTGTTCCGGGTTATGTGCAGATCGATCTGAACAATCTGCCTCCCAATCCTTCAGACATCGGGAAGGATGGCTCGGTCGGACCAAACACCTGCCAGTTTCGCGGCGCGCCCGTGATGTGTGGCCCACGCGGGTTACCTGGAGAAAGCGACACGCTTTATCACCAGAAGGCAGATGGCTCTTTCGAGGATGTAAGCGTTAAGGCAGGAGTTAACGATCCGGAAAAGTTTTATGGATTCACCTCGGCGTTTGTTCACGTAGATGAAGATAAGTTCCTCGATCTGATCGTCGTAAACGATTCGACGCCGAAACAACTGTACATTAACAAGGGAAACGGAACCTTTACAGAGATTGGTTATCCGTCGGGGGTTGCGCTTAACGAGAACGGTCGCGAACAGGCCGGAATGGGTCTCGCTGTTGGTGATTATGACAACGACGGACGCATTGATTTTCATATCACCAACTTCTCTGACGACTCAAACGTTCTTTATCACAATGACGGCGACAACAATTTTACCGACGTAACATTTCAAACAGGTCTGGGTGAAGTCTCGATTCCGTTCCTTGGGTGGGGCACGAGTTTTCTCGATTACGACAACGATGGCTGGCTCGATTTATTCGTTGTAAATGGTCATGTTTATCCGGCTGTCGATGCACATCAGTGGGGCACAAGTTATGCGCAGCAGGCGCTTCTCTTTCGCAACCACAAAGGGAAATTTCAACGTATCGGAGCGCCGCAGGGAAGTGCACTCGCAAACGCCTGGCCCGGACGTGGTCTTGCGGTTGGCGACCTCGACGGGGATGGAAAGCTCGATCTGGTAATCAACAATGTCGATGCCAAGCCGGTAGTTTTGAAAAATGTTACTGCAGCGAGCGGACATTGGCTTGGTCTAAAACTTATCGGTGATGTTGCGAAAAAGAATCCGCGGGATGCAATCGGTGCGGTCGCGTACGTCACGACCGGGAATCTGCGACAGCGACAGGACGTTCTCAGCGGGGCAGTTTACTGTTCACAAAACGACTTGACTCTACACTTCGGATTGGGTGCGGAGACTAAGATCGATAAACTCGACATCAAGTGGCCTGATGGTTCATTGGAGTCGTTCGCGATTCCTGCTATTGACAAGATCGTTACCATTACACAAGGCAAAGGGCGTTAAAGGCAATCCACAGATTACACAGAAAGTAATCCGCGGAATCTTTGGATGGTTCGGAGTTTTGAAACTTGCGAAGACTTGATCTGAGAAAAGCTCAGGCGGCCCGCCTCAACACGATCCGGGATATCAACCGGCAGATCGTGTTGAACTACGTTCGCGAGCGCGAACCAATCTCGCGCGCGGAGATCGCTCGCGAGACCGAACTCCAGCGTTCCACAGTCTCAGCTATCGTCGAAGATCTCAAGACCGAAGGACTGGTTGAAGAAGTCGGAGAAGGTGAGTCAACTGGTGGTCGCCGCCCCACGTTGCTGAAGTTGCGTGCTGCTGATCCGATTGCGCTCGGCGTTTCAATCACTCCCACTTGCACCACGGTTGCGACCAGCGATCTCGCCGGACGCGTGCTCGATCAGGAAGAGTTTCTCACCGATCCGGAAAAGACAATCAGCAAGGTGCTCGAAGTTGTGCGTGAGTTCACCACGCGCTACAAGGGATCGATTGAAGGCGTGGGCGTGAGTCTGCCCGGGCTCGTCGATCCGTCGACGGGAACAGCGCTATATATTCCATACTTTCTCTGGCGCGATCTCCCGATCTCGAAAATGATCTCCGATGCAGTCGGACTTCCAGTCGTAATCGACAACGACGCCAATGCGGTTGCGCTTGCAGAACTCTGGTTCGGACGGCCCGAGGTAAATAACGCAAGGGACTTCATCCTCGTGCTGGTGGCAGAGGGCGTCGGAACCGGCATCATTTTCGACGGACAGGTTTACCGCGGTCAGCGTGGCGCGGCGGGCGAGTTTGGTCACATGGTGATTGGACGCGGTGCTCCCGTGCCTTGTTCGTGTGGTAGTGATGATTGTTGGGAAGCGTTTTCCTCAGAGCGTGCGGCCATAGCGCGTTATTTGAAACTATCGGGCGCTTCAACCAAAAGCGATATCACTTTTATCGAAGTGGTGGACCGAGCGCTGGGCGGGGAAGCAAACGCGACGAGTGCGTTAATCGAGACCGCGCGACATCTTGGTGTCGGGATCTCCAACCTCATCATCGGCTTCAGCCCGGAAGCGGTGGTAGTCGGTGGCGAGATTGCAAGGGCCTGGCACCTGATTGAGAACGCTTTAACTGAAACCATTGGCAACAGTGTTCGGCGCGGACTGCCTTCGGCCCGCATTCTTCCTTCGACCCTGGGCGAAGATCCTACTCTCAGAGGCGCTTTGAGCCTCGTGCTCGCCAGTAAATTTGCCGCCGCCTTCGCCGCCTAAAAGTTCGCGATCCGTACTAAATCCCTCCTAATTCGTGAATTAAAAAAACTGTTGACAGATTAAGGGAACCTGTACTAAAACTTAGTTCGCTGCGACAACTAAGTTTTGAAGTGCAAAACCGGGGCAATAAGCCTTTCGCCTCGGCCAATCCAAGTAGGTTTTAAAAATAATTTCACCATAGCAACGCGGGTTAACTCCGCGTCGTTTGTGTCTTGCTTTCAGCTCTCGAGGAATCAAAAATGAGAAAGCCATTAGCTGTGTCTGCTCAGCTGCTCCTGCTTGCCCTGTTGACCTTAATTTTCGCTATCTCCGCCCTGGCTCAAAACAACAAAGGCGCGATCGTCGGTACTGTCAAAGATCCGAATGACGCCCTGGTCGCAAAAGCCCAGGTCAAGGTTACCAGCATGAAGACCGGCGAGGTCCGGACCACCGATACCACTGATGACGGAACGTTCACCGTCACGAATCTCGAACCTGGTCCATACACCGTTACCGTCGAAGCAAGCGGATTTCAGTCCGTAACGATCGAGGCGGTGCAGGTTGAGACCAACTCCCGGCAGCCGCTGGATGTAAAGTTTGCCAGTGTAGCGACAAGCAGTGCATCGGTAACGATCACCGCGGAATCGGCCCCTGTGGTTGAAAGTGAAACGAGTGTGCGTGGTGATCTCATCACGGGAAGAGAAGTCACAGACCTGCCGATACCACAGCGCAACTTCACGCTGCTCGCGCAACTGTCTCCCGGAGTTACTCGACCGAACCTCGGTCTCCTCGGCGGTGGCGGTAACTTCGTCAATGGTGGTGGCGGTCAGAACAACACTGAGGCCACGCGTTTCCGCGAGTCTGGTGGCTCAGTGATGGTGGTCAATGGCGCGCGCGCGACAAACAATAATTTCACTCTCGACGGCGTTGATAACAATGAATCGCAGTTTGGACAGATCGCAATCTATCCGAATCCAGATGCGATCGCCGAGTTCAAGATCGAGACGAGTGTTCCCTCGGCAGAGTCTGGACGCGCTGGTGGCGGTATTGTCTCGACGACGTTCAAATCAGGAGGCAACGATTTCCACGGCACAGCCGGCGAGGTCTATCAGGGCCGTTTCCTGAGCGCCGCCGCGGCAAAGTTTGACGATCCTACTTCGCCACCGGTTCCGAACTACGTTACCCATAACTTTTACGGGACCATTGGTGGACCAATCTTTCTCCCGCGCTTCGGCGAAGGTACGCCGCCTTTCTACAATGGTCGTAATCGTTCGTTCTTCTTCTTTTCTCTGAACGGGCGCCGAAACAGTACTCCGATCTTTGGAGGCACAGGTGATCCGCAGGCGGTGCCAGTGCCGACGGCAAGGATGCGCGTTGGTGACTTCAGCGAGCTGTTAAGACCAGGACAAACACGTAACTACAGGCTCGCCGCCGGCGGCACTGTAACAGCCACGTTCGGAACCATCTTTGCTCCCAACGGCACTCCGATTCCCGGAAACGATCTACGTAACTGTGTTAGTTGCGGCGGATTTTCAAACTTTGCGCGCAATTACATCAATGCGTTTCCGCTTCCCAATCTTCCGGGCGCGGGTCGAAACTTCCAAACCAATCGTAAGGAACACTCAAACGAAGATAGTTACGATATCCGTATCGATCATCGCATCACTGACAAGAACAATATTTTCGGCCGCTACAGCAAAGCGGATTCAGCGCGCTCGCGCGATAATTTCTTCCCGCTCGGAACTTCGCCGACTGGCAACGATCTTCCGGCTGGTCCATCAGCGGGAGACGAGTTTGGTAATTCCAAAGGCTTCACGATGGGCGACACGCACGTGTTCTCGCCTTCCGTCGTTAACGATGCGCGTTTTGGATATACCAGAGTTCAAATCGGCATCTTCAACACTGGCGTTAACGGCACCGGCGGTTTCAGTCCGACTGTATCGGCAAACCTCGGCGCTCCGAATATCAATCTTGGACCAAACAGCAGTGGTATCGTGCTGGTGGGTATTGTGGATGAGTTAACCGGAACCGATCGCGCTACCGAGTTCACCGGCGACGGTGGTCCGTTCTACTTCATTTCAAATAACTTTCACGCTGCTGACGCGCTCACTGTCGTCAAAGGAAATTCAACTTACAAATTCGGCGGTGACTATCGCGTCCGGCAGAACAGTAACTACGACGGTGGCCGCAACAACGGCACCAAGGGTAACTACCAATACGGTACAACCGACAGTGGTTTTGTCTCGGGCAACTACAACGGTATTGGACCAAATGATACCGGCTCGTCACTCGCAAACTTCCTGCTCGGTTATCAGCCGGGCTTCGTGGGCCGTGGCGATCCGGGTGGCCCATATTTCCAGTCGAGCAAAGAGATGGCGTTCTTCGTGCAAGACGACTGGAAGGTCAATACTGATCTGACCGTGAACCTCGGGTTGCGCTACGACATTTTTACCGCCCCGACCGAACGCTTCGATCGTCAGGGCAATTTCAATCCTGCTAACCGCACGATTCAGATTGCTGGTGACAATGCACCCGGCGGACGCGATCTCGCCGACACCGATAAGAACAACTTTGGACCGCGTATCGGTTTTGCTTACAGCGGTTTGAAGGCCGACAAGACTTTAGTGCTGCGCGGCGGTTATGGTTTGCTGTACGCGACGGACCTGAGTGCGGCTCAGCCACTGACGTCAAACCCGGGGACCGGCGCCGCGAGTTATGGATGCACGCCGATTACCAACCCGGGTGGTTGTCCGGCGGTGTTCCAGGCACGGAATCCTTTCGATAACGGAATTCCAACGGCGCCGTTTACCGTGGCGGCACCCGGTTCTACTCTAGCGGCCCCAACCAGCGGCGGTCTCATTCTTTTTGTGGATCCAAATCGAAAGGATGAGATGTATCACCAGTACAACTTCACCATCCAGGATGAGTTTAGACAAGGCTGGATGGCTGAAGTCGCTTTTGTCGGTTCGATTGGTCGCAATCTTCTGGTGCTCCAGAATATCGGCACCGGCAATGACGAAGGAGGTCCAGGATCTCGAGAAGTAATACTGGTGAACACTAATAGTAGTAACCCGATCACTACTACACGGTACAGGGGCAAGTCCAGCTACAATGCGTTCCAGAGCAAGCTCGAAAAGCGATTTTCAAAAGGACTGGCTATGCTGTCGTCATACACGTGGTCACATGCCATTGACGACTCACCGGGCGGCATCTGTAACAATGGGGCCAGTGCACGCGATTGTGGTCCAGATGATCCGACCAGACCCGAACTCGATCGTGGCAGTGCCGACACTGACGTAAGACATAGATTTACCTTCTCTAACGTCTGGGATATTCCCATCGGCCGAAATAGAAAATACGGCGACGAGATGAATAAGGGGTTGGACGCCGTGGTTGGCGGTTGGCAATACAACAATATCGTCACATGGCAGAGTGGTCCTGTGTTCAACGTTACCTGCAACGGCGGCCGGGTGGACTTTATCGGCGATCCGAATCCGACTGCGACGCAGGAGGCTCAAGGTCTGGAGCTGAATCGTGCGGCTTTCCGTTGTGCACAGACACGAATCTTCGCGAGCGATCCGAACAGTCCGCACATCGGCACTCTGGGTCGCAACGTCTTCCGTGGCCGGCCACAATTTTACTGGGATGCGTCTCTCTACAAGAATTTCCCAGTCAGCGCGATTAGCGAAGCGTTCAATATTCAGTTTCGTTTCTCGGCTTATAACGTGCTGAACCGAGTGAATCGTTCGTCACCGAATGGAGACATAAACAACGCGGGTGACTTTGGACGCGATGTCAACGAGCAACGCCGGCGGCAAATGGAGTTCTCCCTCAGGTTTATCTTCTAACGATTTATCGCCACAGAAAGGCACAAAAAGCACAAACGTCTCGTTAGCAGCGTTTGTGCCTTTTGTGCTTCTTGTGGCTAGAATTCGAGTCAATGGGTTTACTTCGCGCGTTTCTTATTCTCTGCTCCGTGTCGCTCGTTGTTGGTGCGATGCCGCAACGTGCAACGTCTTCGCAAGTTGACACGTTGCTGAGTGAGGCGGGCGCGCTGGTCCAGGCGGGACGGCTTCAGGAAGCGGAAGCGGCCACGCGAAAGATTCTCGCAACCCATCCGCGAAATGCCGAGGCGCACAGTCTCCTGGGTGTGATTCTCGATCAGCGTGGTCAGACTGCTGAAGCAGAAAAAGAGTACGGCGCAGCCTTGCGTTTGCAACCAAAGCTCGTGAGCGCTTTGTCGAATCTCGGGGTGTTATTGGCGAAAACCAATCGCGCCGTTGAGGCGATTGCAAAGTTTGAAGAGGTGTTGCGCATCGACCCAAAACACGAAGGGGCGATCTTCAACCTCGGTGCTTTGTACGCGGCGCGCGGAGACTATAAACGCGCAGTCCCGTTGTTGGAAAAGGCCGCCGGCCAGGATCCAAGGATGCTATTTACAGTTGCGCTTCGCCTGGCTGAAGCGCACGAGTATGCGGATGCAGTGCGCTTGTTTCAGCGTACTAATGAACTCCGGCCGCGTACCTTTGAAGTGCTCTATAACCTCGGACTGGCTTTGTACAACCTCGATCGCTTTGCTGAAGCGCAACAGGCACTGTCGTCGGCAGCAGCGCTGAAACCCGGAGAGCCGGAGCCTTACTATCGTCTTGGGCTGATCTCGTCTGCGCAGGATGACACGAAAGCGGCGTTGACGTATTGGACCAAAGCGCTCGAACTGCGGCCGGTATTTGCCGAGGTGAACTTCATGATCGGCGAAGAGTTGCTCAAGAAACAGCTCGCCGAGAAGGCCGTGCCGTTTTACGAGAAGGCTTTGGAACAATCGCAGGGGCAATTGGTCTATTACCTGCGCCTCGGCGTTGCGAACGTGCGTGGCCAGCGTTACGAACGCGCGCGTGAAGTGTTTACCAAGGCGCTCGAACGTTATCCGGGTAATGCGAACCTTTATTTCCTGCTCGGTTATGCGGGAAGGGCTGAAGGACAGTATGACCAGGCAGTGGCGGCCTTCCGGCAGGTGCTCAAGTTGCAGCCTGACAATCCTGATGCGCTTGCAAGTCTCGGATATATCGCAAGCCAGCGCGGTGAGAACGTCGAAGCGGAACGTTTGTTGAGACGGGCGATCGAGCTCGATCCAAAAGGATTTCCTTCGTATCACGATCTTGGTCGTTTACTGGTGAAGTTGAAGCGCTACGAAGAGGCTGTACCGCTGCTGAGGCGCGGCGTTGAATTGAACGACAAAGACCCGGGGGTGCACTATCAACTCTTTCTCGCGTACTCGAGGCTCAAGCGAAAAGATGAGGCGGACACAGAGTTGGCGGAGTTTAAGCGTTTGGATGAAGGGAACCGGCACGGTACAACGCCCTTGATGGGTCCGAAGGATGGAGAAACTTTGCCGCCGCTGCCCGTAGGCGCCGCGGGTGACAGCGCCAAACCACGCACGCCACAGGACTGAAGCAAAATATGGCAGCTACAAAAAGGCACAGAAGTCACAAAATGTTTCTATCAATCCTTTTGTGCGTTTTGTGCTTTTCTGTGACTGGTTTTAGCCAAACTCCGACAGTCACGAAAGTCGATCCGCCTTCGTGGTGGGCCAAACACGCGATCACTCCGGTTCGCCTCCTGGTGCGCGGGGCCAATCTCCGTGGCGCTCGCGTTAGACCTTTGAACCCGGAACTGCGCACATCCGAAGTCACCGTTAACGAACGCGGTACTTATCTTTTCGTGGATCTCGAGATTAGCCCTTCACTACGCCCGGGCATGTATCCGCTGCTGCTCGAGAGTAAGAGCGGCAGCACCATGATCCCCTTCAGCCTCGAAGCGCCACTCGACACGCGTACAAACTTTCAGGGCATCACGACCGACGATGTGATCTACCTCATCATGACCGACCGGTTTGCCGACGGAGATCCATCAAACAACGCTCCCAAAGACTCTCCACCTGAAGCAAACGATCCCAAAAACCCACGCGGCTTTCACGGCGGCGACCTGCGCGGCGTCATCAACCACCTTCCTTATCTGAAAGATCTAGGCGTGACCGCGATCTGGCTAACGCCCTGGTACGACAATTGGAATGGCGTGAATCGTTGCGCCAAGCCCTGGTGCCCAAACACTTATTACCACGGCTATCATGCAATCGATTATTACGCGGTCGAAGATCGTTTTGGCAATCTGGCGACACTGCGCGAACTGGTCCGGAAGGCTCACTCGCTCGGTATCAAAGTCGTTCAGGACCAGGTCGCAAATCATGTCGGCTCGCAGCATCCATGGGTCAACGATCCCCCGCTCGGCAACTGGTTTCACGGCAGCGTTGCACAGCACCAGCTCAACAGATTCAGAAACAGTGTGCTGCTCTCGCCGCACTCGAACTCGCAGGACGTTCGCAACACGCTGGACGGCTGGTTCAACGACGATCTGCCTGACATGAACCAGGAAGAGCCGGAGGTAGCGCGTTATGAAATTCAAAACGCGCTGTGGTGGGTCGGCGTCACCGGCGTAGACGCGATTCGCCAGGACACGATCCAATACATGCCGCGGTTCTTCATTCGGGATCTTTCAAACGCACTTCACCGTCAATATCCAAAGCTCTGGATGGTGGGAGAAGTCTTCGAACGCGATGCGGCGCACACTGCATTTTTCATCGGCGGCCATACGGGCTGGGATGGCATCGACACGAGGCTCGATTCTGTTTTCGACTTTGCGTTATGGAATGCGTCGCTACTGGTTTTTACAAACAAGGCGCCGGTGCATTTTCTTCAGTCGCAGTTGAGGTACGACGGCCTTTATCCTGACGCGTCGAAACTAACAGTGCTGGCAAACAATCACGACACGATGCGCTTTCTCTCGCTCGAAGGTGCGACTACTGCGGGTGCGATGATGCACACGGCATTTGTGCTGAGTATGCGCGGCATTCCGCAACTTTACGCTGGCGAAGAGATCGCGATGGAGGGCGGAGAAGATCCTGACAATCGTCGGGACTTTCCGCGTGACGCGTTCACGGTTGAAGGACGAACAGCGAAGCAACAGCAGATGTTTGATTGGACGCGAGCGTGGGTTCGCTTACGACGCGAACATGCGGCAATGCGTTCCGGGCGGCTGATCGATCTCTTTTTCGATGACGAAACTTATATCTTCGCGCGGCAAATCGAGAGAGAAACGATCATTGTTGCGATCAATCGCGACAAGAAGGCAAAGCAAGTGAGTATTCCAGTGGGTTCAATTGGGTTGAAGGATGGCGTGATGTTGAAGGCGTTGATTGGTGGAGAAGTGAGTGGCCCAGTTGTGAATGGAGCAGTGACGGTTTTGTTACCGGCTCAGGGTGCGGTTGCTCTCGGTAGTTTTTAACAGATTAACAAGATGGACATGATGAACAAAAACAATCCTGCAAATCCTGTTAATCCTGTGAAACAGAGTCTGGGAAAGCGAGCCAGCGGGGTCCTCCTTCACCCGACGTCACTCCCTGGTCCATACGGTATCGGCGATCTTGGCCCAGAAGCATATAAGTTTGCCGACTTTCTCGTTACTGCGGGTCAGAGCCTCTGGCAGGTCTTACCCCTTGGACCAACCGGCTACGGCGACTCGCCGTACGCCTGCTACTCCGCCTTCGCCGGCAACACCCTGCTCGTCAGCCCGGAACAGCTAATCAAAGAAGGATTGCTCGACGCCGCGTCTGAAACGACCGCTGCTTCAGATAAAGTTGATTTTGGCAACGCACATAGCCTCAAACATCAACTTCTGCGTCGAGCATACGAGCGTTACACCAAAACAACCGATACCGCTTTGCGCAGTGCTTTCGAAACTTTCGCGCAACAGCATGCGCATTGGCTTGAAGAATACGCCTTGTTTCGAGCTTTGAAGGATGCGCATGGCGGGATTGCCTGGAACGAATGGGAACCCTCGCTCGTTCGTCGTACCCCTTCAGCTCTCGAGCGCGCGCGCGAAGATCTCCGCGAGGAAGTCGAAGCGCAAATGTTCTATCAGTTTCTTTTCTTCCGGCAGTGGTTCGCTTTGAAGAGTTACTGCAACGAGCGAGGCATCAGCATCGTCGGCGATCTACCGATCTTTGTGGCCCAGGACTCTGCTGATGTTTGGACCAACCCGGAGCAATTCAAGCTCGACAAGAACGGAAAACCACTTGTCGTTGCCGGCGTGCCGCCTGACTACTTCAGCAGCACCGGTCAACTCTGGGGCAACCCACTTTACAACTGGGAACGCATGCTCGCAGACGGTTTCAAATGGTGGATCGAACGTGTGCGCGCGACATTTACAGTTGTCGATATTGCGCGTGTGGACCACTTTCGCGGCTTTGCTGCGTGCTGGGAGATTCCCGGCGACGATAAAACGGCTGAACGCGGACAGTGGGTTGAAGCGCCGGGAAGGGAATTGTTCACAGCCATTAGGAAGTCGCTCGGTGAGTTGCCGATCATCGCTGAAGACCTCGGCGTGATTACACCGGATGTGGTTGCGTTGCGCGAGGACTTTGGCTTTCCCGGAATGCGAATTCTCCAGTTTGGGTTTGGCAGCGATTCGAAAAACATCGATCTGCCGCATAACTACGTTCCGAATGTTGTTGCTTACACCGGCACGCACGATAACGACACAACAGTCGGCTGGTTTCAGAGTGTTGCCGGCGAAGGTTCGACGCGCACGGCCACGCAGATCGAGCGCGAACGGAAGTTCTGCATGGATTATTTGAACACCGACGGCGAGGAGATTAACTGGGACTTCATACGCGGCGTCCTGGCTTCAGTCGCAAACACAGCGATCGTTCCACTTCAAGATCTGCTTGGGTTGGGAACGAATGCGCGCATGAATCTTCCGAATAGTACTGAGGGAAACTGGGCCTGGCGTTTCGGGGCCGGTGCCTTAACAAATGATTTGGCCGCGCGACTCAACGAGCTATCGAAACTCTACGGAAGAAATTAACCACGGATGACCCGGATTATTAAAAACAGATCGGCGCTGATCCGTCTTTTCTGCGTTCATTTGTGGTTAGGTATTAGTGTTGTTGCTCAGAGCCCTGAGATTCTCAAAGTAGATCCGCCAAGCTGGTGGGCCAGAAGTTCTGTTAATCCGGTCCGGCTACTAATTCATGGCCGGAACCTCAACGGCGCACGGGTTCAGGTTCACGGAGCAGGCTTACGGATAATCAACACACCGAAGGTCAACGACCGTGGCACGCACATCTTTGTAGACGTCTTTATTACGCCGAATGCGCAAACGGGTGAACGCTCGGTTTCAGTGTCGACACCGCGTGGTTCGGCTCGTGCTTCCTTCGAAGTTCTCGCACCTTTGAATCGTGCCGGTCGCTTTCAGGGTTTCTCGCCCGCTGACGTGATGTATTTGATCATGATCGATCGCTTCGCTGACGGCGATCCGTCAAACAACGATCCACCACAATCACGTGGTATCTACGATCGTAAGAACAAGTTTTACTACCACGGCGGCGATCTACAGGGCGTTATCGATCGCCTGCCATATTTGAAGGAGCTCGGGGTTACTGCTGTCTGGCTTACGCCCTGGTACGACAACTACGATCGGCCCAATCAGATCGAACTGAAGGAAGGCAAACCCAGCACCGGATTTCATGGTTACAACCCGCAGGACTTTTATGGGGTTGAGGAACACTTCGGCACTCACGCAAAGCTCCGCGAACTCGTCGATGCCGCACACCGTTCAGGTATAAAGATCATTCAGGACCAGGTGATGAATCACACTGGTCCATATCATCCCTGGGTTAACGATCCGCCCACGCCTACCTGGTTCAATGGGACAAAAGAGAAACATCTGAACAACGTCTTCCAAACCTGGGTGCTTCACGATCCACGCGCGGTCGAGTTGCTGAAACTCGAAACGATGGAAGGCTGGTTTCTCGACTTCCTCCCCGATCTCAATCAGCACGACGGCGAAGTTTCGCGTTACCTGATTCAGAACACCCTCTGGTGGATCGGGACGACGGGCCTGGACGGCATCCGAATGGATACATGGCAATACGTGCCAAACTCTTTCTGGCGCGATTGGACCAGAGCGGTTAAGCGCGAGTTTCCGAATTTCAGAGTCGTTGGTGAGGTGAAAGACGGCGATGTGGTCCACACGTCATTCTTTCAGGGTGGAAAGGTGCGCTTTGACGGCGTCGATTCGGGTCTCGATTCGTTGTTGGACTTTCCGCTGTTTTATCCAATCCGTCATGCGTTTGCCGAAGGCAAGCACGTGGACGAAATTCCGAAGACTCTCTCGAAAGATTATCTCTACAACAATTCGGAAATACTGGTCACCTTACTTGGAGGACACGATGACGGCCGCTTTATGAGTGAGAAAGGCGCGACGATCGCTGGCCTAAAACTCGCGAATGCGTTTCTGCTGACAACGCGCGGCGTACCGCAGCTTTATTACGGCGATGAGATCGCGATGGAAGGCGGTGACGAGCCAACCACGCGTGGCGACTTCCCCGGCGGTTTCCCAGGCGATAAACGAAACGCCTTTACCGCCGGGGGGCGCACTAAAGATGAACAGGAGTTGTTTGAATACATTCGACGACTCACGACTCTGCGTCGTGAGTTTGCGCCACTGAGAACGGGGACGCTCGTCAATCTTTACGTCGCTGAGCAGCAGTACGCATACGCACGCGCGCTTCGCGATTACGTTATCGTTGTTGTTTTCAATAACGACGACAAGCCGGCAGAGATCGAATTTGATGTATCGGATGCCGGCATTAGAGATGGATTGCTATTACACGATCATCTTGCGGTGGTTCGGGACGTTACGGTTCGGAACGGCAAGCTACGCGTCAATTTACCGAAGCGTTCGGTGGCAATTTTCAAACGTCGATGAATAGTCTTGTAAATCCTGTGAAGCAAACCTTTGCAAAGGAATCCTCAAATGACTAAACCACGCTTGAGCTTCTGGCAGATCTGGAACATGAGTTTCGGATTTCTTGGGATTCAGTTTGGCTGGGGTTTGCAGCTCGCAAACATGAGCCCGATTTACAAGTACCTGCACGCTGAAGAAAGTTCGCTGCCGTATCTCTGGCTCGCTGGCCCAATAACGGGACTGATTATTCAACCAATCATCGGCTCGATGAGCGACCGCACCTGGAACCGGCTCGGTCGCCGTCGTCCATACTTTCTTGTTGGTGCGATTCTCGCCAGCATCGCACTCTTCTTCATGCCGAATTCATCCGCCGTGTGGATGGCTGCGGGCTTGCTGTGGATTCTGGACGCCAGCATCAACATTACGATGGAACCGTTCCGCGCATTCGTAGCCGACAAGTTGCCCGATGAACAACGAACACTCGGATTCGTGATGCAGAGTTTTTTTATCGGCATCGGTCAGACGCTCGCGAACGGACTGCCATATCTGTTTACTGCTCTCGGAGTGGTTGGAGTTATGGCGAGTGGAATTCCACTCTCGGTTGAGTATTCCTTCAAGATCGGCGCGATCGTGTTTCTTGCTGCAGTGGTGTGGACGGTCGCGACCACGAACGAGTATCCGCCTGAGGATATGGAGGCGTTTCAGCGCCTGAGAATGGAGAAGCGAGGTTGTCTCGCAGGTTTCGGCGAGATCTTTTCGTCGGTGGCAGAGATGCCTTCTACGATGAAACAGCTGGCGGTGGTCCAGTTTTTTACCTGGTTCGCTTTGCCCTGTATGTGGCAGTTCTTTGGAATCGCAGTAGCCCGCCACGTCTTTCTAGCGCCAAATGAAGGATCACCGCTATTTGCGCAGGGAACTGAATGGGGTGGTCTATGTTTCGCGGTTTACAACGTAGTCTGCTTCGTCGTCGCATTCTTATTGCCATCCTGGGCACAACAGACAGGTCGCAAGACTGTTCATATGATCGCGTTGTTGTGTGGCGGGATTGGCTTAATCTCCGTGCTCTTCATCTCGAATAAATGGCTGTTGTTTGGAAGTATGGCCGGCGTGGGAATCGCATGGGCGTCGATTCTCTCGATGCCTTACGTGATGCTTTCGACTGCGGTGCCGCCGTCGCGCATGGGTGTTTACATGGGTGTCTTCAATCTCTTCATCGTGATTCCGCAAATCGTAATGTCTTTGATCGTGCCGAGGATTTACAACAACCTGCTGAACGGAGATCCGCGAAATGCGGTCGTGCTGGGTGGAGTCAGCCTCCTGATAGCAGCCGGAACGGTGTGGGGAGTGCGTGATGTTCATGCTGAAAACTAGGCCGCGGATTACACGGATTGTTTTCGGATTGATTGCGTGTTGGCTTGCGGTCTCTGTATGTCCTGCGCAACAAGCTTCGCAGCAGTCTGCGCGGCCGGTGCGGGATTGGGTGCGCGATGGAGTGATTTACGAGATCTACCCGCGGGCGTTTTCACAGCAGGGAAACTTCAACGCGATCACCGCGCGACTCGATGAACTGAAAGATCTTGGTGTCACGATCCTCTGGCTGATGCCGATTCATCCGATCGGACAGGAAAAGAAAAAGGGAACGATTGGCAGTCCGTACGCCGTTCGCGACTACTACGGAATCAATCCTGATTACGGCACTGCTGACGATCTGAAACGACTGGTGCGCGAAGCACACACGCGTGGTTTGAAAGTCATCATCGACATCGTCGCGAATCACACGTCCTGGGACAGCGTGCTGATGAAGCATCCGGAATTTTATAAACGTGACGCGAAAGGAAACATTACTTATCCCTACGACTGGTACGACATTGCGGCCTTGAACTACGGCAATAAAGAATTGCGCCGTTACATGACTGACATGTTGAAGCACTGGATTCGCGAGTTTGATCTCGACGGGTTTCGTTGCGACGTCGCAGGCGAAGTGCCTACGGATTTTTGGGAGAACGCGCGTCGCGAACTTGAACAGATCAAGCCTGACATCGTGATGCTTGCCGAAGCTCACAAGGCAGAGTTGTCGGTAAACGCTTTCGATCTCGATTACTCGTGGCCGGTGCATAGCGCTTTGACGAACGTTTTGCAGGGACGCGGTCGCGCTTCGGATCTGCGCGATGAGTGGGAGAAGGAAGTGAAGGAGTGGCCGAAGGGCGCGCTACACATGCGCTTTTCGGATAATCATGACGAGCGACGTGCGATTGCGCGTTTTGGTGAGCCGGCTGCACTCGCCGCTTCGGCATTTGTTTTTACGCTTGATGGAGTGCCGATGCTCTACAACGGCATGGAGGTTGGTGATACGACTGAGTCAGGCGCACCTGCGTTGTTTGAGAAGTTGCCGATCTTCTGGTCCATTGCTGAGCGGCGTAAGGAGTTTCCACAATTCTATAAACAGATGATGGCGTTACGACGTGGCAGTGCAGCGCTGCGGCGTGGGACGTTGGAGTGGCTGAAAAACTCGGATGAGTCGCGTGTAGTGACGTTCATTCGGCGGGCAGGGAATGAAGAAGTTTTGGTCGCGATTAACTTTTCGAGTCGACCATTCTTTGGGACGGTTGAAGTGTCGAATGGGTCGAAGTTTGTTGAGGTCGAGAAGCGGACGTCGGGATTGCCGGTGATCGCTTTGGATGCGTGGGGCTATCGTATTTTCAGACAGGATTAGCAAGATTTGAGCAGGATGATCAGGATAGCTTTTGCGATTGCCCTTGCCGGCCAGACCGTGGTGGCACAGGACAGTGATGCGCATTGGGCCACGGCGGCAAAGAATGGATTTGGAACTTCGGCGACACTAACCTCGAAGGTCTGGTTCACACTTGCGAACGGTGTGATGACGGAAGTGTTTTATCCAACTATCGATCTGCCCAACGTGCAGTCGCTGCAACTTTACGTCGAAACCGGTAATCGAATTGAGAGTGAGATCGACGACACGCATCATCGCCTTGAACTCCCGAATCCTGCAGCGCTCACGTTTCGTCAAATCAATACTGCAAAGAGCGGCGCTTACACCATCACGAAGACTTACATCACCGATCCACGCCGCAGCACGGTGTTAATTGATATTGATTTCCGTAGCAAGGGTGAAGCCCAACTATACGTTCAGTACGATCCATCGATTAACAACAGCGGTTGGTACGATACGGGGCTTTTTAGACCAGGCGCTTTCATAGCGTATGAAAAGAACATCGCATCAGCATTGATGCCGGGTTGTGGGTTAAGAGGTGGATCGAGTCCACTGGGTGAGAGTCGCACAAACAAGAAGAGAAACCTGGTTCAGACCCTCGTACTTGAAAAAGATCGGTGCACGCTCGCGTTGAGCTTTGCTGAAACGCCCGATCGGGCCGCGGCAACCGCGCGTGCTTCTCTCTCCAGGAGCTTCGACGCCACCAGAATCGAATATGAGTCTCAATGGCAGCGATATGTCGCGACTCTCCCACGTATAGCGAAACATCAGCGCCAGTTCAATATGGCTGCGATGGTCCTGAAAGGCCTTGAAGACAAGACTTATCGCGGGGCTGTTATTGCCTCACCTTCGAGTCCGTGGGGTGGTGGTCCAAACGCCAATGAACCGAACACCACTGGTTATCACGCCGTCTGGTCGCGCGATCTGTATCACGTCGCAACGGCACTGGACGCCCTGGGCGATCGCGCTGCCGCCAATCGACTGCTTGACTATCTTTTCAACGTACAGCAGAAACTTGACGGCAGTTTCCCACAAAACTCATGGGTTGACGGGCGGCCTATCGGGAACGGTCTGCAGATGGACCAGGTGGCCTGGCCTCTCATACTTGCCTACCAGTTGAAACGACACGATAAAGAGTCGTGGCTGAAGCACATCAAACCCGCCGCTGATTTTATTGTGCGTCACGGACCACGCACAGATCAGGATCGTTGGGAAGAAAAGCCGGGCTACTCGCCCGCTGCTATAGCGGCGCAGATTGCCGGTCTCGTCTGTGCTGCCGAAGTCGCAAAACTCAACGGCGACAAACCAACCTCAGAAAAATACCTGGAAACTGCCGACAACTGGGCGCGTAACGTCCAATCGTGGACCGTCACCAGAGAAGGTCCCGGCTCGGGCTATTACTTGAGAATCACTGAGAATGACAATCCAAACGACGGCGCCCAAATGGAGATCAACAGCAGTAGCCGGGTTGTTGATGAGCGGAAGATTCTCGATGCAGGTTTTCTGGAACTGGTCCGTCTCGGCATCAAGGGACCACACGATCCATTGATTGTCGAATCGCTAAAGCTTATCGACCAATTAATAAAAATCAGGACGCCCGTCGGTGACGCGTGGTATCGGTACAATCACGACGCCTACGGTGAAACTCCTGCTGGCGGCGACTACGATGCGCACAACGGGATTGGGCGACTTTGGACTCTATTAACCGGCGAGCGTGGTGAATATGAGCTCGCAAGCGGCGACATCGATGCCGCAAGAAAGCGATTGGAAACGTTGGCAGGATTTGCGAACGACGGGTTGATGATTCCCGAGCAGGTGTGGGATCGAGAAGAGAGTCCGTCTGCCAGTCTTCGCTTTGGTGCAGGAACCGGATCGGCGACGCCGCTCGCGTGGTCCATGGCGCAGTTTATTCGGCTGGCGATGAGCATCGAACGAGGGCGAAATGTGGAGACACCGAGAGTCGTGTGGGAACGTTATGGTGGCCGCGGATAACACAAATAAAAAGCTGATTTTCGCCGCTGATCTGGGCGGTACGTACCTCCGTGCCGCAACTGTCGATGGGAAGGGTCATATTCATTCCCGCTTCAAACAGAACACGCCACAGCTTCAAGACGCCGGTGCGATTGTTGACGCCATCGTTGCAGCTGTAAGGGAATTTCAGAAAGCCGCCGAGATCACGGCGGTGTCGCTGGTTGTGCCGGGAACGGTCAACGTCGAGGAGGGCTCGGTGGTGAAGGCCCCGAACCTTCCGTGTCTCGATGGGTTTCGTTTAGCCGCGGCGCTAACGGAACAACTCGATCTGCCCGCGATATTGGAAAACGATGCGAATGCTGCTGCTGTCGGTGAGATGTGGCAGGGCGCGGCGGTTGGTTGTAAGACGATCATCTGCGTCACGCTCGGGACGGGCGTCGGAGGCGGAATCATTCTCGACGGCAACTTGTGGCGCGGTGTTGACGGCGCTGCGGCTGAGATTGGTCACATGTGCGTGGATCCTTTTGGTGGCGTTGCGTGCACGTGCGGAAGTCGTGGTTGTCTTGAGGTCTTTGCGTCGGCGACTGCAATCGTGCGCATGACGCGCGAGGCAAGCCCACGTTATCCGGATTCCGTTTTGCAGGGTCGAGAGGATCGAACCGCGGAGATGATCTTCGAGGCCGGTAAACAGGGCGATGAACTCGCGCTCGAGATCTTCCGGCGCATGGGCGTTTACCTTGGGATTGGACTGGCGAATCTGATCAATATCCTGAATCCCGAGATTATTGTGATTGGTGGTGGTGTGGTCAATGGCTGGGATTTGTTTGAGAAGCACATGCATCAGCAGGTTGAGGAACGCGCGTTTCCGTTACTTACGGCGCGTTTGAAGATCGAGCGGGCGAAGTGTGGGGATGATGCGGGGTTATTAGGAGCCGCGCGCCTCGCGTTTAGAGACTAGTCCACAGATTACGCAGATTACATTGAAAATCTGTGAAATCTGCGGATACAAACAAATGAAACACCTTCTAATACTCACCGTGATTTGTGCGAGCTGTGCATCAGCCTTCGCACAGGACATCACGACACTCGACAAAATCGGGCCCGTCGTCAGCATCACGAAATCTGACAAGGCCGTCACGCTTAACTGTAGTGACAACTCGCAAGTCCAGCTAACAATTCTCGCCCCGGATCTGATCCGCGTCCGCGCATCATTCACAAAACCGCTGCCAACGAAGGATCATTCATGGGCCATCGCTAAACAGGACTGGGCCACACCCCGGTGGACTCTCAACGAGGCTTCAGATCTCATTACGATCACGACTGATGAAGTCGAAGTCGTCATTCGCCGTTCACCTTTACTCATTGAATTTCGCGACGCACGCACGCATCGCGTTGTTAACGCCGATGAGCGTCCAATGTCGTATGACGCTACTGGCAAGCTAAACAACATGATGTTCGATCCGAAAGCCGGAACGTTTGTGGCGGCGTCAAAGAAACTCGGTTTTGACGAACACTTCTACGGCCTTGGCGAAAAGGCATCGCGCCTGGATAAGCGGCGCGGCTCGTTCGTCAACTGGAACTCCGATACCCCCGGTTACACCGAAGGAAAAGATCCTATCTATCAGACAATCCCGTTTTACATCGGATTGCAACGCGGTATTGCTTACGGAATTCTTTTCGATAACAGCTATCGGAGCTATTTCAACTTCGGACAGTCGTCGCAGCAGCGCGCATGGTTTGGCGCTGAGGGCGGCGAAATGAACTACTTCTTCTTCTACGGACCATCAATCAAAAAGATCCTCGGTCGCTACGCCGATCTCACCGGGCACATGCCGATGCCGCCGCTCTGGGCGCTTGGCAATCAGCAGAGTCGCTGGAGCTACTATCCCGACACGATGGTCGAAGATGTTGTTAACGAGTATCGCCGGCGTGACTTGCCGCTCGACGTGGTGCATCTCGATATCGACTACATGAATGGTTATCGCGTCTTCACTTTCAACAAAGAAAGGTTTCCGGATCCAAAAGGTTTGAGCGACAAGCTGGGCCGTCAGGGAGTGAAGCTGGTGACGATCGTCGATCCCGGAGTGAAACATCCGACCGACAAAAATGAGCGCTATCACGCTTTCGATGAGGGAGTCGAGAAAAACTTCTTTCAGAGGAGGCGCAATGGAGATCTTTTTGTCCCGAGAGTTTGGCCGGGCGAAAGTGTTTTTGTCGATTACACTCTGCCCGAGGCAAGACGTTGGTGGGGGGATCTGCATCGTGCTTACACGGACAACGGAATTGCGGGCATCTGGAACGACATGAATGAGCCGTCTGACTTCGTGGATCAGACCGGCAAGAACCAGTTAGACGTCGTCAGCTACGACGAAGGTGAGAAAACAACGCACGCGAAGAATCGAAACACGTTTGCGCTGCTGATGTCGCGTGCAACGTACGAAGGACTCGAACGCCTGCGGCCGGATCGCCGTCCCTATGTGATTACACGCGCGGCATATGCAGGGATTCAACGATACGCCACCATGTGGACCGGCGACACGAACAGCACCTGGGATTCCCTGGGCCTCAACATTCCAATGTTTACGTCGCTCGGCTTATCAGGTGAACCGTTTGTCGGTAGCGACGTCGGTGGCTTTATCGGGCGTGGCAATGGTGAATTGCTGGTCCGTTCGTATCAGGTCAGTTTTCTCGCACCGTTCTGTCGCAATCACAAGGTGATCGACGGTTACGACCAGGAGCCCTGGCGCTTCGGGAAGTATTACGAAGACATCATTCGCAAGTATCTAAAGTTGCGATACACGCTGCTACCGTTCTTGTATACCGCCCTGCAAGAGGCTCACCGGTCGGGTGTTCCATTATTTCGCCCGTTGATGCTCAATTATCAGGACGATCCGAGCACATACAATCTCGATGACGAGTTTATGATCGGTGACGATCTGCTCGTTGCCCCAATCCTGAAGCCTGACATAACGCGCCGTCTGGTCTACCTGCCAGCGGGTAGTTGGTACGATTATTGGAGCAACAGGAAGTACACGGGTGAGACGATGATCAGCGTCGAAGCACCTTTGGATGTGGTCCCGATGTTTGTGAGAGCCGGCGCGATTATTCCGACTGGTCCGGCGCTCAATTACGTTGGCGAAAAGCCTGTCGATCCGATCACTTTTAATATTTATCCCGACGATGCAGGCAATGCTTCGACTACGCTCTATGAAGACGATGGTCTGACACCGGCATACAAGAACGGCGTTTTTCGCAGGACCACAATAAATGTCCGCCGTGGCGTAGTCACAATCGGCGCCGTCGAAGGAACCTACAACCCCGGTCCTCGCAAGTTCAGCTTCGTAAATAAGTCAGTCCCACGGACAATACGGCTCATAGGGCACGGATAAACACAGATGGATTCGTAATCGATCCGTGTTTATCCGTGGCCCAAACTGAACTGTTACAACGACTCAAGGAATTTAATTAGTTGTATCTTCTGAGTTGTAGATAACAACTGGTAACGCGCGCGTACCTGCGTCGCCTCACCTGCGTGGCGCAGAATCGCGTCGTTAAACGTGAACGTTTCACCGTCGTGCATGAGGTTAGTGCGAGTGCGCACACCCCAAAGCGGCGCGGTGCGAACTCGTGTTCGCGTGATTGGCCCACCGTTCTGCACGATGAGATCCCCCGTACCTATATCGTGGAGCAGAAAGTCGCCAAACGGATGAATTGTTTTGCGGGCGAGTGCCTCAGGTATGAGGAATTCTCCACCATTGATCGGCTGGCAGCGATTGCCAGTCGTGATTGAAGGCACGTGACAAACGCTACAACTGTATTGTCCGTTCATTGATTCAAACAAAGCGGCCCCGGCGGCTATATCTGCGGCAAATTGTTTTTGGATGTCTCGATCCTGTGGTGGTGCCTGCGTTGCACGCATGAACTCGGCAAACACCTCAACGTCCTGCTCGACGTCTTCGCCGCACAGAACTCCGGGATCGTCTTCGCACGGTGTGTCGTCGGGCACGATGTCGAAGCCCGATCCGAATCCAACGAACCGTCCCAGCGAAGTATTTTCGTCACGGACGAGGAAATTGGTGATTCCGATTTCGTTCAGATATGCATCACCCGAAAATGAAAGCAAACTGGCGTGTTGGTTTTTCCAACCGAAGCGTCCGACTCGTAATCTGCCGCCCGCTTCGAGTACCGGAACGTTGATGACCAGGCCGTGTACTTCCTGATTAGTTTGTCCCTTCTGCCTGTTCGCTATTGAGATCAGAGTGCCATCTGCGATTGCTTCGACAAATCCGTCGCCTAACGTGTTGAGCGAGGTGCGAAAAGTTCGTGTTGGTTCCTCGCCGGAAATTGGCGGACCTCCGCCGATAATACCTGCGGTGAACAACGGTGGCACGCGCTCTTGCACTTTCGCACTCTTGTGCTTATCGGCGTAGTTGGGTGTTGGGATTCCACGATTGTTGATAAGCGAACCGCCGGGTGCGTCGAAAAAGACTCCGTTCACCGTGTGTCCGGCCCGCAATTCCGTTATCTGGCTGATAGCTCCAGTGACTGGATTCTGGTGACACTCTCTGCACGATTGTGCGTTGTAAACAGGTCCCAGTCCGTCGCCGACCTCATCCACCTCCTCGAAGATCGCTTTATCACCGAGGAATGTGCCCGGCACCGGATCTACACACTCCTTAGGCGGGTCACCTTGCGGAATCAGATTGTTTGTCTCGTCGTCGAATCCATTTGCGAGAGCCTCAGCGAATGGAGGTTGCGCGCACGATAGCTCTGCTTGCGCTGCAGTATTCAACCTCGCAGCATCAGGTTGTTCTGTAGTACTGAATGTGAAAGTAGTGGTGTCGTTCTCAGGCACACCTTCGAGATCCACTGAGCCGGACGTCCACGTTGAGTCAGTGGTCTTTGCTACGTTGGCCTGATCGGCCTCTTGTGTGCCGGCGACGCTTTGAACTGTGCGATTAGTGGCAGGCAGGACCAGGAGAGCTGCCAGAATCACAGCAAATGCAATAAATCTTAAAGCTCCCATTTGTTCTCCTTGGTAGTGGATCAGGTCCACATTGATAGAGGAAAGTTGGGCTTTCCATCGGCCGTTGATGGAGGGCACACGTTGACTATCTAAGGGCGAAACCTGGAGAACGGATCACATGAGCAGGGCGTGTGCGTCTGACAGACCGGTCGGGAAGGGGTGGGTATAAGTCTGCGGGCGGGCTTTCGCCTGCTACTTTTTTTCGTCTCAACTGGATCGGAGGAGAGCGAATACGAGGCAGCTCTCATCCTGGACCTTTGAAGCGTGGCGGAAGAATATATCTGTTTCTGAGTTTGTCAAATTACATCATTGTCACAAAGATATCGCACAGAATTGTTTGTGATCGGTAACACGGATGAACGCGGATCGAAAGCACGGATTCATCCTTGCCTCGAGGTGCGAATCAGAATCTCGCGCCTGGTACCACAAAAGGCACAAAAGGAAGTTAGCCACAAAAAGGCACATAAAGCACAAAAACGAGGATTTATTTGAGAGGAAGTTCGTGAGAGTTTCTGAGAGAAGGTTCAAGAGGGTCAGTAATCTCGCCCGCTGGCTGGCACCATCGAAGTCGGCTTCATAGGATTAACAGGATTTACATGTAAATCTTGCAAAATCATGTAAATCCTGTGAGGCTTACGTTTTGTGCAGAGTCGACTTCAGTTGCATCACGCGACTCAGCCATGGAGAATAGCGACTCAACAAATTCTTTTCCCAGAGCGAGGTGTAACTTTGCTATCTACAATTCTTCTATTACTGACGTTTGCCTTTCCTTCAGCACAATCTAAGCCAACTTCTGCGGTTGTTCCGGCCTCTGACGGCGTCGCGATTCATTATGCCGTTGAGGGAAAGGGCGAACCAGCACTCGTTTTCATTCATTGCTGGGGATGCAATCGCAATTTCTGGGAAAACCAGGTTGCTGAATTCTCGAAAACAAACAAGGTCGTAACGATCGATCTTCCCGGTCATGGTGAGTCGGGACTGGGACGGAAAAACTGGACCATCGAGAGTTATGGCGAAGACGTTAAAACCGTTGTCACCAAGCTTGGACTCAAGCGAGTTGTCCTCGTCGGCAGTTCGATGGGTGGTCCGATCGCACTCGAAGCCACGAAACGCATGCCCGACAACGTGGTGGCAATTGTGCCGGTCGACAGCCTGCAGAACGTCGAACAGACCTTAACGCCCGAGCAACTCGATGGCGTGATCAAACAGATGCAGGCTGATTACAAAGGTTCCGTGACTGGCCTGCTGAATCAGTTTTTCTTTTCTCCAAATACGCCTGAAGCGGTTAAGACGCGTGTCATTGCTGAAGCTGTTTCCCGTCCGCCGGAGACGGCCATCGCGATACTCAAAGGCATCTTCGCTTATAGTCCGGGTCCGACGCTGAAGGAAATCAAGGTTCCGATCAAAGCGATCAATGCCGACCTGAATCCGACGAACCTCGAAATCAATCACAAATATGCGCCGCAGTTCGATGCGGTGATCATCAAAGGAACGGGTCACTATCCGATGCTTGAAGATCCGGCGCGCTTCAATCAGATGCTCTCGGACATTCTGAAAGGCTTGCCGCGCAAGTAAACGACATTCATGAATCCACAGATTACGCAAATTCAGTTTCTGTGTAGTCTGTGGATTTCTTCGATGCGGCGGCGTCGCCAAATCGACATCAACTCAAAAATATTCTTAACCCACTGTCTGCCCGTAGCCGAGCCACTTGCGCAGGAAACTAACCTGACCGGTGTGATAGGCGTCGTGAAACGCCAGGAACGCCACCAATCCACTCACTTTCTTATCAAATGACGGCAAACCTGCGGGGACAGGTTTTGCGAACACGTCGTCGGCCGATTCGTTGAGCGTAGTCTTGAGCTGTTCCGAGATCTGGTTCCACGCGTTGCGCATCTCGTCGATTGACGGATACGCCGCATCGTCAACACGGTCCGCACCACGAGCAAAGAGCGGCGCCCACGAAGGATTCCAGTCAAGGCCGAGGTTTTTCAGTACCAGTCCTCTGTGAACGACGACATGGCCGAGCAGCCACATGAGATGATTTGAATCGTCTCCCGGCGTACGGAACCAATCCTCAGCCTTCACATCTGCGATCGCTTTATTGATGATGTCCGTATTAGCCCTGTAAATTCCTTTGATGTTCGAAAAACTCGTCTCCATCTCTGCCTCCTCCAAAGATTCTTAACCCAACCATACGTCGATTGGACGTGCGCCGGATCGACAAATCTATCTTGTTAATCCTGGAAAATCCTGCAAATCCTGTCTAACCATCCTCCAAATCCTTTGGCCTGACGAGCCAGTCAAGCGTTGCTCGCTTCTCAATCGCAGTTCCCCACTTCGTCGTCTTCAACAAAAGCTTCGCGATCGCGCCCGTCGGCATTACTTCGGTGTTCCCCGTAAACAGTAGCAACAAATCTTCCAAGCCAGGATTGTGTCCCACCAGCATCGCCACTTTCCGATCGTTATCGATTTGCGATACAACTTCCGCGAGCCTCTGCGCGCTGGCTTCGTAGATACGTTGATCGTAACGTACTTCGCTGGTCCACCGGGCGGATTTTAGTACCCGCTCGAGTGTTTCGCGCGCGCGTTCAGCGGGGGAACTCAGGATCAGTTCCGGGACGATCGTGCTGGTTCTGAAATAGTGACCGATTGTCTCTGCGGCGCGTTTACCGCGCCGGTTCAAGGGCCGCTCGAAATCGGGCACAGTGTCGTCTTTCCAACTTGATTTTGCGTGACGCAAAAGGAAAAGTGTTTTCATCCAACTTTAGTTCAGATAAGGTTTACTTTGTTGTAACACAGTTTACCTAAAGTGCCTGCAATTGAAACTCGCAGCCATAGACATCGGTTCTAATTCAATCAAACTCGCCGTCGTTGACGCGGCCGACGGCAATTCGTTTGCAGTTGTCACGCGCGAGAAAGAAGCCATCAGACTCGGACGTGAGACGCTTCAGAAGCGACATCTATCACGTGACGCGATCGAACGCGCGCTTGGCTGTATTCAGCGATTCAAAACAATTGCAGAGACTCATCAGGCCGAAAACATTGTTTCCGTAGCCACTGCTTCAGTGCGCGAGGCAAACAACGCCGCGCAGTTTATCAAGGCTGTCGAGCACCATACCGGTCTGCGCGTCGAGGTCCTCTCCGGTGTTGAAGAAGCTCGCCTCATTGGGCTGGCTGCATCTCATGGTTGCGGCCTGAGAGACGCAGCCAACATCAACATCGACATCGGCGGTGGCTCAACCGAGATTTCGCTCTTCTGCAACGGCACCGCGCTGTCGCTGCTGTCGTTAAGACTCGGAGCCGTCAGACTAACAGAACGTTACTTAAAATCCGATCCACCAAAGACCAAAGAGGTCGCCGCGCTGAAAGCTGAAGTGCACGCTGCTTTCGAACGTCCACGCCGTGAACTTCGCAACGCACGCTGGCAACAGGCAACTGGAACATCGGGAACGATACTTTCGATCGGCGCCGCGTTGCGAGATGCCGGCTCAAACAATAGCGATCGGAAGAACCAGGCGGTGCAACCGACTGAAACCGACATCCCGCTAAGCAAACTCGCCGATCTGAACGCGAGTCTTGCAAACATGGATCTGGCCCAACGGCGTTCATTGCCTGGAATCACCTCACAAAGATCGGAAATCATAATTGCGGGCAGCCACATCCTGGAAGAAGCGATGCGCGCGCTTGGGGTTAACGTCATTCGTACCTGCGACTGGTCTTTGCGAGAGGGTGTGATTATCGACAGTCTGCGCGAAGTCGAAGACGAAGCACGACCGGCGCCGAACTTTGCGGATCAAAAACTAAGGGCCGTACATGCAGTAGGGCGACGGTTTGGTTACGAGGAAAGTCACGCGCGACAAGTAGCAAAACTGGCGGAGAAGATTTTTGACTGTCTGGCCCCCACTGAGAACCTCACGCGACATCAACGGACTTTGATGATGGCCGGTGCGTTGTTACACGATATCGGCTACCACATCGCGCACGAATCGCACCAAAAGCACGCGCTCTATTTGATTAAGAATTCTGAGCTGACCGGTTTTTCAGAAGCCGAGCGTGCTGTTATTGCGAACATTGCGCGCTATCATCGTGGTCAATTGCCGAAAAAGCGTCACACTGATTATGCCGCTCTCAACTTTCCTGACCGCGAGCTTGTTAGTAAGTTGGCCGGTATCGTGAAACTGGCAGATGCCCTCGATCGAAGCCACGATAGCCGTGTTCACGATCTGACGTTTAATCTGCAACCGGGACGTTTGCGTGTGGAATTGCTAAGTGAACTCGACGTCGAGAACGAGTTGTTGGAAGTGCAACGGAAGCGAGATCTTTTTGAAGAGGCCTTCAAACGAAATCTAAGTTTCGGTATCCACAGATTACGCAAATAGCACAGAAATAATCCGTGTAATCTGCGGATTGATCCAGATAGATGGCAAAAGCCAAACGAATCAAAGGAATCGATTGTAATTCCGAAGCTCCCGCGGGGATGAAGCTTGTGCTCGTCACGAGATTCGGAGAGTTGCGTGACTTCCAGGAAGCTGCGCTCGATTGGACCGATCCGGAGGGAGTTCACTCGATGCGCGTCGCTTCGCGGCGTTTACGAAGTGCGTTGCGCGATTTCATGCCGTATCTGCACAAACGACGGCTCAGCTCTGTTCTCAAGCCGTTGCGCGATATCGCTGACGCGCTCGGTGAAGTGCGCGATCAGGATGTGGCTATCATGGCGCTGGAGAAGCTTCAAACACAGGTCTCGGATCAAGTTTCACCCGTGCTCAAACAGTTCATTGAAGTGCGCAAGGAAATTCGCGATCAGGCCCGCAAAGAACTGATGGTGATGCTGGAAGACAGCCAGCTCAAGCAACTGGAATTGAGTTTTGTTTCGGGCGTTGAAGGGGCGGCGGAGGGAAATGCGCGCAGGCAGTCGTCACTGCCAATCAGTTTTCGCAAGATGTCGCGAGCGATAATTCTCGATCGTTTGAAAGAGTTGGAAAAACTGAGTAATGGATTGTTTCGCCCCTTTGAAGTCGAGACTCTGCACGAGATGCGTATTGCAGCGAAACGGCTGCGTTACGCGGTAGAGCTGTTTCAACAATGCTGGGGGCGTTCGCTTGCAACTTATGCGAAACGTGTGGCGCGAATGCAAACTGCTCTCGGCGATGTGCATGATTGCGACGTCTGGATCGAGAGTTTTGGCAATGAGATCAACAAGGCACGAAAGGAGAAACAGGACGAGAATCTCAAAGCGTTCGTGTGGTTGTTGAGTCATTTTGTTAAGCTGCGTACGAAACATTTACGCAAAGCGTTTGACTTGTGGCGCGACTGGGAAGCAGAAGATACGAGCGGAAAGCTGAGAACCCTGCTCAATTCCGAGGCTAGACCCGCACGCACGCGCCGCGAACCTGAACAGGAACCTGTTGCAGCAGTAGCTAAGATTGAGTGAGGGGAATAAGAGTTTATGCCAACAAGAAAAGCAGAAGCTGAATGGTTAGGTAATCTAGCGGAAGGAAGTGGCAGGCTGAAGGTCGGCAGTGGCGCGTTCGATGGTCCATATTCATTCAAATCGCGATTTGAAGATGGCGAATCTGCCACCAATCCGGAAGAATTGATTGGGGCCGCGCATGCAGGTTGTTTCACGATGGCGCTCACGGCGGCGTTGTCGTGCGCACGCATCACAGCTACGCGTATTCACACCAACGCATCCGTCAAACTTGAAAAAGTCGGAGAATCGTTCTCGATAACCGGAATTGCGCTCGAGACTGAAGCAGAGATCCCCGGGATGGACGATGCGACGTTTCAGGAGTATGCGCTGAATGCCAAACAGGGTTGTCCGGTATCGAAGGCACTGGCGGGTACGGAATCAGTCTCGTAGCTCGATTGGTCTAAGGCATCTCAAAAACACAAATTCGTTAAGAACTTCTCGGCGCCTCTTTTTCGCGTATAAGAAGTAGGGTGTGGTGTCTTATGAAGAGATGTCCTATATGCGAGAAGGTTTACGAGTACGAGTCGTTGCGGTTTTGCCGCTTCGATGGGGCTCGGCTGGTTGACTTCTCCTGGCGCGAGGCGCCGACGGTTCTCTTTGAGGATCATGAGCTGCCGCCGCATAAGACTGGTGGGCTTCTGGTTGATAGCGGGACCCACGAGCTCAAGCTCCATCGGCATAGGTGACAGGATTAACAGGATGTTTTCAGGATTAACAGGATGTTTTCAGGATTAACAGGATGTGCAGAATTTATCCTGTAAATCCTGAGACATCATGTTAATCCTGTCCACCTTACTGCCAACCGCCTCCAAGCGCTTTATACAACTGGACCACTGACACCAACTCGTCCCGCTTCGTCTGCGTCAAGTTCAACTCTGCATTGAACAAATCGCGATCGGCATCGAGTGCGTTGAGTAGCGTGTCGACTCCTCCCTCGTACCGCAGATGCGCCAAACGCGATCGATCCTCGAGCGTCTTGACCAGCAACTCCTGTTGAATTCGAATCTCTTTCACCTTGCGGTACTGCACGAGCGCATCCGACACCTCACGAAAAGCGTTTTGAATCGTTTGTTGATAAGCCACCAGCGCGAATTCCTGTTGCGACTTCGCGAATTTGACATTCGACTTGAGCCGTCCTGCGGTGAAGATCGGCTGCGTTATCTGCGGCACAAACGTCCACGCCCGACTCGGTCCCGTAAACAAGCTGGACAGCTGATTACTCTGAAAACCGAGCAGTCCGGTCAAGCTGATCCGCGGAAAGTACGCTGCCTTTGCAGCGGAAACGAGAGCACGTTGAGCAACGAGATTCTCTTCCGCAGCTCTGATGTCCGGCCGGCGTTCCAGCAGTGATGAAGGCAGACCGGCGGGCACGGCTGGTAGTTCTTGCTGTTCGGCAAGCGGCTTTCCGCGAGAGATCGATCCCGGATTGTTGCCGAGAATCAGACTGATCTGGTTTTCTGTTTGTTCGATTGCGCGTTCAGTGTCCGGGATGGTTTGTGATGCCTGGTAGACCAGTTCTTCACCCTGGCGCACGTCCAGCATCGTCGCGAGACCACCCTGCTGACGTGCTTTGATCAAGCGTAACGAATTCTCGCGTGTCGCAAGCGTTCGTTTTGCGATGTCGAGCTGGCTATCCAGTTCGAGCAGATTGAAGTAACCGGTTGCAACATCCCCCACTACCGTTGTCATCACTGCCTTACGATCTTCTTCCGTCGCACGCAACTCCGCGCGAGCCGCTTTGGTCTGATTACGCAAACGGCCAAAAACATCGATCTCGAAAGTTAGGAGATTCAAGAGCACGCTGCCGACACTGCGACGTTGACCGCCCTGACCTGTTCCAGCCAGTTGACCGTTTTGTGAGAGCCGGTTTGAGGTGAGATCGGCACTCGCTTCAAACTGCGGAAACTGATCCGAGCGCGCGAGGCCAAGGTTTGCGCGGGCCGCGTTGATTCGCGCGCCGGCCGTGCGCATGTCATAGTTTTGGATCATCGCGGTCTTGATCAGGTCCTGCAGCGCGGGATCTTTGAAGACCTCAAACCACTTCAGGTCGCCGATGGAAGTCTGATCGACTGTTTCAGCGCCACGGTAGTTGGCCGGTGTCTTAACCTGCCCACCGACGTTGAGGGGCAGAAGGCTGAGAACCAGCGTCAAGGAAAAAAATACTTTGCGTGTCCAGTTCATAGGTCAATGTAAATCCTGTAACATCCTGTAAATCATGTCTAACTTAATCTCCAGCCACAGGCTCCAATCGCTGTTCCAGTGGTTGTTTCCTCCCGAATCGCATCGAAATCTTCTCGACCGCATAAAAACTTACCGGTATCAAGAAACTTGCGATTAGCGTGTCAGCCAACATGCCTGCAATCACAACGGTGCCGAGTATCTGTCGTGCAGCCGAACCCGAACCGCTTGAAAACCATAAAGGCAAACAGCCTGCAATGAACGCCAGCGACGTCATCAGCAACGGCCGGCGTCGCAAACGTGCACCTTCAAGCGCAGCGTCCAACAACCCGCGCCCTTTCTCGAATTCCATCTTCGCGAACTCGACAATCAGAATCGCATTCTTCGCCGCCAGGCCAATCACGACAATCAAACCAATCTGTGCGTAGACACCAAGATCAAACCCACGCAGCCAGATACCCATGAACGCGCCGAACAATGCAATCGGCACGGTCAACAAAACCGAGAAGGGAAGCGACCAACTCTCGTAAAGCGCCGCCAGGATCAGAAACACAAAAACGACTGACAATGCGAGTGCCTTAATTGCAGCACCTGAAGTCTGTTTCTCCTGGTAAGAAAGGTCGGCCCAGTCGTAGCCAATCTCTCTCGGCAGCGTCTCGCGCGCGACTTCTTCGAGCGCATCCATCGCTTGGCCCGAGCTGTATCCGGGCGCGGCAGCGCCGAGTACCTGCGCACTGCGATACAGATTAAATCGATTTGTGTACTCCGGCCCGCTGATCTTGCGCGTCGTCACCAAAGCTGAGAGCGGCACCATCGTGCCTTCGTTATTACGGACGTAGTAATTCCCAATGTCTTCCTCACTACGACGCATTTCACCTTCAGACTGAAGAAATACGCGCCACTGTCTGCCAAATCGATTGAACTGATTCAGATAAAGCCCACCGAGATACGCCTGTAGCGTTTGGTAAACATCCGCCACAGCCACGCCCTGCTTCAACACTTTGTCGCGATCCACATCCGCGTAGATTTGCGGCACGTCTGCTGAGAACTGCGACATCACGCCCGCGAGCTCCGGTCGCTTGCGTGCAGCCGCAAGAAACGCCTGAAGATTCTGATCGAGAAACTCAACCGATCCGCCACTGCGATCCTGTAACCACAAAGAGAAACCACCGGCACTCCCAAGGCCTGGAATCGATGGCGGCATGAAAGCAAAAGCCTGTGCTTCGGGAATCTGCGTGGCGAGTTCGCCGTTAATCTTCGCCACGATCGTTTGCGCCTGGAGTTCGTGCGACGTCCGCTCGTCCCATGGCTTGAAGCTCATAAAGAAAAAGCCTTGATAACTTGCCGAGATGCGATTTAACAAACTGAAGCCACCGATTCCTGTGTAATAGCGAACGCCGTCGGTGTGTCCGAGTACCTGTTCGACTTTCTTCAGCACCTCGTTTGTGCGTTCCAGCGAGGCAGCGGGTGGAAGTTGCACGTGCAACATCGCGTAGCCGTAGTCTTCTTCCGGCAGAAAACTCGTCGGCAAAGTTTTTCCCATGAATGCGTCGGCGAGCGTGAAGCCACCGATAATCACTACGCCGATTACGGCCTTGCGCAGTAACGCGTGACTCCAGTTCAGATATCCATGCATCACCTTGTCGAAGCCGCGATTGAACCAGCCGAAGAAGCGGCCGAGTATTCCTCCTGACTTCTTTCGCGGTCTCAACAACATCGCGGCGAGAGCCGGCGAGAGCGTCAACGCATTAAATGCCGAGATCAACATCGAGATCGCGATCGTCATCGCAAACTGGTTGTTGAGTCGTCCCTGAATACCGCCCATGAATGCAACCGGCAGAAACACGGATGAAAGAATCAGCGCAATCGCGATGACTGGTCCACCAACTTCCTTCATCGCCTGAATGGTCGCATCACGCGGAGACTTGCCCTCCTCGATATGATGTTCGACTGCTTCAACAACGATGATTGCATCGTCAACGACGAGTCCAATTGCGAGCACAAAAGCGAACAGTGACAACGTGTTGATCGAGAAGCCCAGGAGGGGAAAGATTGCAAACGTGCCGATTAGCGACACTGGCACAGCGATTACCGGGATCAACGTCGCCCGCCAGTTTTGCAGGAACAGGAAGACGACGATGATCACAAGCACCATCGCTTCCACAAGAGTGCGGACAGTTTCTTTAATGCCTTCGCTTACTGGCAGCGTTGTATCGAACACGACCGCGTAGTCGAGATCGTTTGGAAAACGTTCCTTCAACTCTGCCATCGTCTTCTTCAGACCTTCGGCAGTTGCGAGTGCATTCGATCCCGGCGCCTGAAACACCGCCACGATCGCGCCCGGTTGACCGTTCATGCGTGAACTCTGTTGATAGTTCAGTGCGCCCAGTTCGATGCGAGCGACGTCGCTCAAACGCACGACCGACCCATCCGGATTTGCACGCACAACGATCTGTCCAAACTCTTCGGGTGTTTCGAGTCTGCCTTTGGCGCGAACTGTGTACGTCTTCTCCATGCCTTCAGGCGCGGGCGCGGCGCCAAGGCGGCCCGATGGATTGACATTGCTCTGCTCGCGAACGGCCGCCGCCAGGTCCGGAACTCCCAAACCGAGTTTTGCGAGCACGTCAGGCTTCACCCAGATGCGCATCGCATAGTCGCTTGAACCAAACACTCTCACTTCGCCAACACCGGGCACGCGATACAGCACATCGTTCACGTTGATGTTGGCGTAGTTTGCGAGAAACAGTGAGTCGTACGTCTTGTTTGGAGAGTAGAGACAGAAGACAAGCATCGGCAGCCCGGTAGACTTCCGTGTCGTGAGGCCAAACTGATTCACGTCAGTCGGAAGATTCGGCTGCGCCTGGGCCAGACGATTCTGCACGTTGACCTGATCGATGTTGACGTCAGTGTCGACACCAAATGTCACGGTCAACTGCTGGCTGCCGTCGTTGGCGTTAACAGACTGCATGTAAAGCATGTTGTCGACGCCGTTCATTTGCTGTTCGATCGGTGTCGAGACCGAATTCTCAATCGTGATCGCGTCGGCGCCGGTGTAGTTGGTCGAAACGATGACTTGCGGCGGCAGGATTTCGGGAAAGAGTGCCAGCGGCAAACCCGACATCGCTATCAGACCACCAATAACGGTGACGATCGCGATCACAATCGCAACGATCGGACGTCTAATAAAGAAACTTGAAATCATGAATCAACTCGTATGCTCCAATTTCTTCTCTGTGCAACCTCTGTGTTCTCTGTGCCCCTGTGGTTGTTCTATGTGTTGGCGTGATTAACCACAGAGGCACAGAGAACACAGAGGTTGCACAGAGAAGAAGCGCTCATTTGTTCGTGGTGACGTACGGTGTCGGCTTGACTTCCATTCCCGGTCGAACTTTGATCGTGCCCTCCGCAACGATCACGTCGCCCGCCGTCAGACCTTCTTTTATCACCCACATCGATCCTGTGCGTTCGCCGACTTTGACCGGACGAAACGCGATCTTGTTATCAGTTCCAACCACCGCGACCTGGTACGTGCCCTGCAACTCCGAAACTGCTCGTTGCGGCACCATCAACGCATCCTGCTCGAGGCTGGTTACGGCTCGCACACGGCCAAACTGTCCCGGACGCAGACCGTTATTTGGATTCGGAAAAATTCCCGCGATGCGAATCGATCCGGTCTTCGGATCCACTTGTCGATCGGCGAAGTAGAACTTGCCCTTATCCGGATAAGTCGAACCGTCTGAAAGAATCAGCTCGAGCTCCAGATTGTCGAGACTGCCATTCTGCTCCGCCTGGCCGAGGAACGGTTTTGTGTAACGCAGATAGTCCTGTTCGCTCAGTGTGAAATAGACCTTGATCGGATCGAGTGTCGAAACAGTTGTGAGCGGATTACTGGTTGTGCTAACCAGATCGCCAACCTGGGCCTGGGCCAATCCTGCAACGCCGTCGATTGGGGAAACGATCCTGGTGAAACCCAGATTCAATTCAGCGGTCTGGACTGCTGCCTGAGCATTTGCCAGTTGTCCTTTTGCACTTGCGACTCCCGCTTTTGCAGTGCTGATTTGCGCCTTCGCGTGTGCAATCTGCGCGCGTGCCGCTTCAACTCCCGCACCCTGTGCATCGACTTGTGCCTTCGAAGCTGTATTCGCTTGAAGCGCGTTGTCGAGATCCTGCTGCGTGACCGCCTGTTGCTCGGCTAGTGGCCGGTATTTCTTCACGTCGAGATCCGTCCTGACGTGATTGGCCTGTGCCTGTGCGAGTTGCGCCTGTGCTTGCTGGAGTTGGCTGTTGGCCTGGGCCAATTCGGCTTCAGCCTGTGTGATCTGCGAATTCGCTTGCTCGAGCTGTCCCTGGTACTGCGCTACCTGTCCCTTCGCCTGATCCAGTGCTGCCTGGAATGGTCTCGGATCGATCTCAAACAGCAGTTGGCCCTTCTTTACAAACGAGCCCTCCTTGTAATCCTGTCTGAGCAGGTAGCCTGTGACTTGTGCCTTGATCTCGGCATTGACCATACCTTCCGTGGTTCCGATCCATTCGCTGTAGATCGGCACGCTTTGTTGTTCGACTTTTACGACTTCAACTTCCAAAGGCGGTGGAGCTGCCTGTGCCGGTTTGCTCGAGCGCGCAAAACCCAGCAACGCAGCCAGCGCCACAATGGCAACGAGCGTTAAAAGAATTCCCAGTTTGCGTCTTCTTAAAATCGTGTAGTACCTCGCTATTCGAAATCTGTTCATTGTTTTCTCCGCTGATCCCCCGGCAGGTGAACTCGCTGCTGTGCCCACATCTCAGCGCGAGTTCACCTGCTATCACACACAGGCCGCGCCTTGCCTGTGCAAACTCAAATGTCATTCAGTGCTTTTCACTATGCGAGGTACGCAAGCAACAGCTTTGCCATTGCGTGTTGTCGAAGGATTTGGACCAGTTGGGGTTGAATGTGTTCGCAGGTGGTGACGATAGTTGGTCAGATGACGAAATGTGGTCACTGTTCATTGGCGCAGATTTCTGCGATGAGACATTTGCTCATAAGACTGGTTGAGACGAGTGTGGCGCCCTTGTCGTGCATTTTCTTTAACAATTGGCGGCCACGGTCGTCGATGAAGCTAACACTGGTTAGATCAATCAAGAGCGTCGACCACTTGCCTGGTGTTTCCTGCCAGCATTTATCCAGTTCGTCGACACAAGCGCCGGCCAGTTTTCCTTCCAGCACCAGCCGCGTCAAAGCCGCCTCAGTGTGACAACTAATTCTGATCAGCTCATAAGCCATGCGCCCAGCCCCGTGCAAATTCCTTGCCGCAAAGCAATCCACAGATTACACAGAAAGAATTGGCGTAATCTGTGGATGGTCTCGTTGCTCCGAGCAGAGTGGTGAAGTATGCTAAGTCAATGCTCCGGGAGGTAGAAGTGAAAGGCAACGCCGCGCAAGTCCCCAGCGTCGATGTTCAAACGCAGAAATACCTGACGCTGCTTGAACTCTCAAAAGCTATCGCATCACACCGCGATTTATCTGAACTTTTTCACGACATTGCCTGTCGTTTGCGGAATCTTTTTTCGTTTCGAGATCTCGCCGTCATGCTCCACGACGGCGAGCGAAACGTGATGCGTTCGTATTTTTTCGAGGGCTGTAATTCAGACCAGTGGATTAACCAGGGACGAACCGAAGTCCCGATCGACGATTCTATTAACGGGCATGTGTGGAGCACTCAACAACCACTCGTCATTCGCGATCTCGATCAGGACGACCGGTTTGAGCTGGCGCAAAAGCTGCGCGAAAAGAACATCAAGTCGGTATGTTGTCTGCCGCTGACCACGGTGCACCAAAAACTCGGCACATTGAACTTGTGGAGTGAGCAAGTCGGCGCTTACGACACGTTCGACTTGAAATTCGCGCAGTTGGTTACTTCTCAAATCGCGGTGGCCGTCGAGAGCCAGTTTTATCGCGAACAGTTGGCGCGCGAACGCGACCGTTCGCAACTGCTCCTGCAGGTCAACAATACGCTCGTGTCGAATCTAAACCTGCGCGAGTTGTTGAAATCAATTTCGAGTTCGCTGGGCACAGTAATGCCTCACGAAGCGGCGGCACTGACTCTCTACGATGAGACGTTGAATGAGTTGCGTGTGGCCGCATTTGATTTTCCCGATCAAGAGAGTCCGTGTGCCACCGGCAAGATTATTCCCTTCGAAGGCAATCCGATCGGTGAGGCTTTTACCAGACGTAAAACATCTCTCATTGACTATGACCCGGTAGTTTACGGTATGGCCACAGGCTGCGCCTCGCCACTCATTTTTAGAGATCGTGTGCTTGGAGTACTCGCCATCAAGAGTTCCCGGCCGCATGCGTTCTCGCGCGACGACGCAGAACTCTTCGAACAGGTCGCGAACCAGGTCGCTATCGCAGTTGAGAACGCACTCGCATACAACGAGATCGAGACGCTCAAGAACAAGCTCGAAAAAGAGAAGTTGTATCTCGAAGAAGAGATACGCAGTGAATACAACTTCGAAGAGATCATCGGCAGCAGTCCGGTTCTCAAGCATGCTTTGCAGAACGTGCAGACTGTCGCGACTACAGACTCAACTGTTTTGATCTACGGCGAGACGGGCACGGGCAAGGAACTGATCGCGCGTGCGATTCATAATCTGAGTGAGCGTCGTGAACGCACGCTCGTGAAAGTGAATTGTGCTGCAATTCCGACCGGACTGCTGGAGAGTGAGCTGTTTGGTCACGAAAAGGGCGCCTTCACAGGTGCGATCGATCGGCGTGTCGGTCGCTTTGAACTCGCACATCAGGGCACGATCTTTCTCGACGAGGTTGAGGACATCCCACTCGATCTACAGTCGAAACTGTTACGTGTGCTTCAGGAACATGAGTTTGAACGGCTTGGCAGTTCGCGCACGATGAGCGTGAATGTGCGTGTTGTGGCGGCAACTAATGCAGACCTGGCGCAGCTTGTCGAAGAAAAGAAGTTTCGCAGCGATCTCTATTATCGTTTGAATGTTTTCCCGATCAATGTACCGCCCTTGCGCGAACGACCTGAGGATATTCCACTCCTGGTCCATTTCTTTGCGAACAAGTTTGCACAACAGATGAGAAAGCAGATCGAGAGTGTGCCGAAAGAAGTAATGTCGGCCCTCGTTGCTTATCACTGGCCCGGCAATATTCGTGAGCTCCAGAACCTGGTGGAGCGCGCGGTGATTCTTTCACGCGGCTCAACGCTGGAGATTCCGTTGGGTGAATTGAAACAAGCTGCGAGACCTGCGAACAACTCGAATGGCACAACTCTCGAGGGGGTGGAGCGCGATCACATTCTCAAAGTTCTTGACGATGCCAAATGGGTGATTGGCGGTCCCACTGGCGCTGCCGCACGTCTGGGTATGAATCGTACGACCCTTAATCATCGACTGCGAAAACTCGGAATCAATCGTCCGCAACCCGCGAAAGTCAGCTAACCGCGGATTGCACGGATCGTGCTATCTTTAGTACATGCGTCAAAAGCCCTCTCGGGATTGGGTCCCGCCGCTGCTGATTTGTCTTGCAACGCTCTTTTTCCCTTCTCAGACACCGGCACAACAGGTCTGTTTCACGGCGCAGGAACGCGCTCGCGCCGAGCAGACGGCGAGAGTTTATCGAGCCCCCGATCCGGGTTATGACCCAGTGCTTGGATATAACCCTGCCAGAGGTCTGCGCCGCGGGGCATTGCCGATCAACGCCAATGGCGTTGCGAAGCCGCTCAACTGTGTCGCCAATAAAGACGAAACTCCGGGCGCCGGCACGACACCCAAATTTCATTGCTCAGTGGCGGGCGTGACGGACGAAGACGGGAATCTCATTCGCTATAAGATCAAGCCACATTTCAAAGGCCAGTCGCCTGACAAACGTAACGGCGAAATCTATGGCGAGTTTTTGTCGTCAAGATTTTCGAAAGCACTCGGCTTCTTCGCTGATGATGAATGGGTGACGGACGTGAATTGTCCGGATTGCCAGAAGAGTTTGACGAAGGGTTTTCAGGGTGCGAGTTTCTCAGGATTTCAACCAGCCGCTGGAGTGGAATTACCACTCGCACGCGGAATCGATGTGAACTGTAACAACAAAGACGCGGGTTCGCTGGCCGAATCGCTACAAAAACTGTCGTCGGCTGGCGGCACGGCGCGCGCCGAAGTTGATGCTTTCAAGCTGTGGCTGGCGTTCATCGACCACGGCGACACGAAAACTGACAACCACAAGTTCGCTTGTCTGAAATCGAAAAAGAACGCAGATAACACGCGGACCTGCGAGCCGGGCGAAGCGGTGTATTACGTTAGCGACATGGGCTCGACTTTCGGCTTCTCGTCGTCAAGTGAAAAGAAGGCGCGTCTCGACGGCTGGCGTAGCAAAACGCCGATCGAAGTTAAGAACGGAACATGCACGACTACTGCCAGGAGTGTGGGCGATTCGCACATCAGCGAAGCCGGACGAAAGTTGCTTGCGGATAACCTACAGCGGTTGCTCAATGCCGAACAGCGGAATCAGACGATCACGAAAGTTTTCACTGCCTCGCGAAATGCAGAGCGCGATCGCCCGCCGTCAGAGTGGACTGCGGAGTTTATCCGGAAGGCGCGAATGATCATCGATGCACGATGCAAAAACTAGGATCCACAGATTACAGAGATGAGTCAGCAATCAGAACCCGCGGGTGAATCCAAGCCAAAACGTTTCTTTTCCTGGTCAGTACTCAACCGGGATTTGTGTCAGTTGGAGTTCTTCAGGCGTGTGCTTGAAGAAGCGACTGACAAATCCACTCCGGTCCTCGAGAAACTAAAATTCCTCTCAGTCTTTTCCTCGAACCTCGATGAGTTTTTCATGGTACGCGTCTCCGGCATCAAGGAGATGTTGGACATCGAAGACATCGGACCGATGCCCGGCGAGTTAACGCCGATCGAACAACTCGCGGTTATTCGCGAGCGAGTTGTTCCGCTCGTTGAGGAGCAAACACGTTGTCTTCGCGACGAAGTAATTCCGGAGCTCGAATCGCGCGGCGTAGTGATCGCCCCTTATGCCACGCTTTCTGAGGAAGAGAAGAGTAGTCTCGCACAATACTTTACGAAGAACATTTTCCTGGTGCTGACGCCGCAGGCTGTCGATCCAGCGCGACCTTTTCCTTACATCTCGAATCTGAGTTTGAACATTGGTCTGACGGTTGAGAGTTGTCCTGAAGACACATTCGCCGGCACGCCGCTAGGGAATGAAGTCAGATTCGTTCGCATAAAAGTGCCGCCGGTAGTGCCACGGCTGATCCCTGTTGGTAAAGGTCAAACTAAGGTTGCCCTCGTCGAAGAAGTAATCGAGGCAAATCTCCATTCGCTGTTCCCACGAATGAAGTTGAGCAAGGGGCAGATGTTTCGAGTCACGCGCGATGCCGACGTTGAGATCCGCGACGACAAAGCTGCGGATCTGCTGGCGTTGATTAAAGAATCGCTGCGCGAGCGACGGTTCGGTTTGGCTGTACGCCTCGAAGTGTCGTCGACAATGCCCGCGGAGATGGTTGAGTACCTGACAACTTCGTTGAAGATTGAGCCGGACGACGTCTTCGTGATTGACGGATTGTTGGACGTGCCCGATTTGATGGAGCTTTACAACATTAACGCTCCGGAGTTGAAGGACAAGCCACTGAAAACACACGTGCCGCCGGCATTGCGCAACAAGGAGTCGATTTTCGATACGATCAAAAAACAGGATGTGTTGTTGCATCATCCTTATTCGTCATTCGGGACAATCGTTGACTTCATCGACGCGGCAGCCAAGGACCCTGAGGTGGTGGCCATCAAGATGTGTTTGTATCGAACCGGGAAGAAGTCTCCGATTCCGCAGTCGTTAATCGAGGCGAGTGAACGTGGGAAACAAGTTACAGCCGTTGTCGAGATCAAAGCTCGTTTTGACGAAGAGCACAACATCGAATGGGCCAAGCGACTCGGAGAATCTGGCGTGCACGTGGTTTACGGATTGATGGGCTTGAAGACGCACAGCAAAGTGGCACTTGTCGTGAGACGTGAAGCCCACGGCTTGCAAACCTACACTCACATCGCGACCGGCAACTACAATCCTACGACGTCGAGGCTGTACACAGATCTCGGCCTGCTAACGAGCGATTCTGTTATCGGTGATGATGCGTCTGACGTCTTTAACTTCCTGACCGGCTTTTCAATACAGAAAGAATACAGCCGGTTGATGGTTGCACCGTTAAATCTGCGCAATCGGATGATGGCTCTGATCAAGCGTGAGACCGAACATGCTTTGGCCGGACGACCGGCGCATATTTCCGCGAAGATCAACCGTCTGACCGACTTGAACATCATTGAGCTGTTGTACGAAGCATCGCAGGCCGGTGTGAAGATCGATCTCATCGTGCGCGGCGCTTGTATGATCCGGCCTGGCGAACCCGGACTCTCGCAAACTATTAACGTCAGAAGTGTGGTCGGACGATTCCTCGAACACAGCCGCATCTTTTACTTCGCAAACGGCGGTGAGGAAGAGCTCTACATCGGTTCCGCTGACTGGATGTCGCGCAATCTCGACCGGCGGGTTGAGGTAGTGACGCCGGTGCTTGACCCGCAGTTGAAAAGCTATCTGAAGGATACGGTTTTGGCTGCATATCTCCGCGACAACGTGAAAGCCCGGGTCATGAATTTTGACGGCACTTATCAGAATCCGGCAATGGCCGATGATGAAGAGCCCTTCAACAGCCAGTTGTTCTTCGAAGGCCCAAACAGCTCACCAGCTATGGGAAACGTTCATCCGTTGAAGAGCAAGCGATTGTGGTCAAAGCAATAATCGCAGTCTGACCCACAAAAAGGCACCAAAAAGCACAGAAATTTCGCGTTCAAGGTTTAGGGATATTTTGTCTCGATGCCGTTGAAGGCTTGAACCTGGAAAGGACATGCGGATATGAAGCGTGTAAAACTTGCGGTGTTGGGGACGTTTGTTGTTCTTATGGTCGCCAGCGGAATCCTTACTTACGTTTTGCGCGATCAATCACAACCCGGAGCACCTGCCGGTGTCGCCACACCTGTACCTGGGACTCAACCGAAAAGTGAAGTGCCGTTGCTGGGTCAACTCTTTGGACCCGACGCGTCAGGTCTATCTCCCGCCAACATTTCGAGTTGGGAAGCCACCTCGGCACGCATTGCCTTACGGTTTTCGCTTGCAGCATTTCTGGCCGGGTTACTGGCTTTCCGCCCGAGGCGTGGAGTCTCCTACGCGCGGCGTAATCCGTTCGTGGCACAAACGCAGATTCTGATGGCGGTTGTAGCGGGTGGAATGATGATGGTAGTGGGCGACAGTGCGGCGCGTGCGTTCGGAATTTTCGCGGCCGCTTCGCTGGTCCGTTTTCGCACAAACATTCGTGACCCCAAAGAAATCACAGTGCTGCTGGTGTGTCTCGGCGTTGGCCTCGCCGCCGGTGTCGGACGCTGGGACATGGCGATCATCCTGACGTTGTTTGTGCTAATCGCTTTGTCAGTGCTCGAATACTTCGAACAGTTTCAAGTCTTCCGTTCGATGGAGGTTTCGGTACACACGAAAAACGTCGATCGAACTGACGCCGTACTCAAGGATCTCTTCCACCGTCACCGTTTTGACTACGAACTTCGCGAACTCGACCGCGAAGATGAAGACGAGCCGCTGGGCAAAGTCGTCTATCTTGTAAACCTCGATCCAGTTGTCAGCACCAGCAAGCTGAGCGAAGAAATACTTTCAGGCGATCGCGACAACATCGATAGCGTTGAGTGGGATCAAAAGGAAAGCAGTACATACATCTATCGCTGACGGCTTTGCCTCAAAAGTCAGAAACCTGAGTTGGACACAGTCGGTACCACCTCGCGGTAGCGGGTGGGTGCATGCGCAGCGATCTCAGCAAAAT
>Ga0209215_1000031_pt1 | contig 139259 bp, 94 predicted proteins | sample TexAe_OM2H0_M2_FD_187938 | JGI IMG/M metagenome (GOLD analysis project Ga0209215, IMG submission 187938) | Forest soil microbial communities from Davy Crockett National Forest, Groveton, Texas, USA - Texas A ecozone_OM2H0_M2 (SPAdes) (version 2) | ecosystem: Environmental > Terrestrial > Soil >... | reverse complement strand
CGACGTGAGAATCGAGAATCCGGCTGATGCGTCTGCCACTCTCGAAGTGCTGCTGATTGGTGGTGTGCCACTCAACGAGCCCGTCGCGCGTTATGGACCATTTGTGATGAATACAAAGGAAGAGATCTTTCAGGCCATTCAAGATTACCAAAATGGAAAGATGGGTGAGATAACCCAGAATTGATGTCGGAGGAGAATAAATGAGAATAGCAGCGTTGATCGCGCGTCTCTTGCTCGGATTAATCTTTGTAGTTTTCGGGCTGAACGCGTTCTTACAGTTCATTCCGATGGGACCACCGCCAACAGGTCTCGCCGGGCAATTCATCGGGGCACTGTTTCAGTCTCACTACTTATGGGTTGTGGCAGTGCTACAAATTGCAGGCGGAGCGCTGTTGCTTGTGAATCGTTACGTGCCGCTTGGCCTGGTGTTACTTGGACCAGTGATTGTGAATATCCTTCTGTATCACTTGTTGCTGAATCCGGTCGGAATGGGAATGGCAGTCCTGGTGACCGCGCTCTGGTTTATCGTGTTCTATTGGCACCGCGCGGCTTTCGGTGGGATATTTTCTCAGCGGGCGTGATTGCAAAGGATGTAGTTTTACAGGATTAACAAGATGTTTCAGGATGAACAGGATAACTCTTGTAAATCCTGAAAATCGTGTCGATCATGTCCATCATACCGCGGCCACAGTCACGACAGTCCCATTGAACGCCGCTGTCCCGCAGAGGGTATCAATCGCCTGACTGTCCGTCAGGTCATTGATACTCTGGCCGGCATGTTGTTGGGCCACTTCGAGTTGATTACCGGGACGATCGTGGCCCCATCCGTGAGGAATGCTCACGACTCCCGGCATCATCTCATCCGAGACTTCAATCGGTATCACGATCGATCCCACGCTCGATTGCACTTTCACCTCCTGGCCAGCTGTCAAATTCCGGTGCGCGGCATCCTTCGGGTGCATCAGAATTGTGCAACGAGATTTTGACTCATGGCCCTTCACCAGTCTCAGACTATTGTGCAGCCACGAATTGTTACTATGAAGATGACGGCGTCCAATCAGCAGAAGATGACCGTTCAACGACGACGACGTGTCGTCAAGGAACTTCGCCTTCACACGCTGCACGTCTTTAACCATAACTTCGGGCGCTAACTGGATACATTTGTCTACAGTGCACAGTCGCTTCGGCAAGCACGGAGTAAGCGGGCCAAGATCGATTCCGTGAACCGCTTTATTCAACTTTCGCAACGTGAGTCCTTTGGAAAAAGGATTCAAGCGAGCGCCGTATGGCCCGAAACGCAGCCCGAAATCGATCATCCTTTCGGGATTCAGGAATTTCTTCATCAACGATCGTTTCACACTACCCCGCATACTGCTCAGTGATCCATCGTGAGCCATTCGTGTTTGCAGTTCGAGCAGAATTTCCCAGTCAGCTCGCGTATCAGGTGCAGGTTCAAATAACGGCGGCGAGAATCTGGTAGTGTTACGAACGGAGAGAATGTGAAACGCCAGATCGTAGTGTCCGCGCTCGAGAGACGACGTCGGCGGCAGGATTATGTGCGCATGTTGCGTCGTCTCATTTATATAGAAGTCGATCGACACCATAAATTCGAGACTCTTGAGTGCCTGGTCCAATTCACGCCCATTCGGTGTCGACAGCACCGGGTTTCCGGCAAGTGTGACGAACGCCTTTACCTGTCCCGGACCTTCCGTCAGGATCTCTTCGGCAAGTGCAGCCACCGGTAACTCTCCGGAAAATTCCGGCAGCTTTCGCACGCGACTGTGCCAACGAGCAAAACTTCCGCGTGGAGCCAGCGATTCCGGCGCTGACCACGGATCGAAAGCCGGAGCGGTAAACATCGCGCCGCCAGGTCGATCGAAATTCCCCGTCACAATGTTCAGGACGTTAATTAACCACTGACAGACACCGCCAAACTCCTGAGTGCTCACGCCGATTCTGCCGTAACACACAGCGGACTCAGCAGCCGCAAACTCTCTGGCCAGTAATCGTATCTGGTCCGGCTCGATTCCAGTGATCGGAGCCACTCTTTCGGGTGAAAACTCCTTCACAAGATTTTCGATTGTTTCGATACCGTTCGTGAACGACTCCAACGCGCCGAGCCGCGCCAGTCCTTCTTCGAAAACAACGTGCAGGAGTGCGAGCAGCAAGAGAATGTCGCTGCCTGGACGGATAAATAGATGCTGGTCCGCGAGCCGAGCGGTTTCGTTTTTACGAGGATCGATCAGAATAACTTTGCCGCCGCGCTGCCGGATCTCCTGGAGCCTGCGCGCCATACCCGGAGCGGTCATCATGCTGCCATTTGAAACTGCCGGATTCGCACCGAGGATCAGAAAGAGTTTTGTTCGATCGAGATCCGGAATCGGAAGCATGAGTTGATGGCCAAACATCAAAAACGATGCAACGTGATGCGCGAGTTGATCGACTGAAGTTGCTGAAAATCTGTTTCGAGTATGCAGGCTACGGATAAAGCCCGGTACAAAGAGAAGAGCGCCCGAGTTGTGAACGGTGGGATTACCGAGATAGGTGCCGATCGAGTTGCGGCCATACTTTGCGTAAACGCGTTTGAGGTTCCGTGCTACTTCATCGAAAGCTTCGTTCCATTCGATGCGTTGCCAGCCATTCGGCGTGCGACGCACGGGATATCTCAGCCGGTCCTTGTCGTAGTGAATGTCTTGTAGTGCGACAGCCTTCGGGCAGATATAACCTCGACTCAACGGATCGTCTTTGTCGCCGCGAATGGTTAGTCGCTGATCGGCTTCAACCTTGATCTCGATGCCGCAGATCGCTTCGCAGAGATTGCACGCGCGATAGTGGGAACCGTTCTTCATGATCGCGTATCATTAAGCCACAAAAAGGCATCCAAAGCACAAAATCTCAGGTAATGTTTTTGTGCTTTTTGTGCCTTTTTGTGGCTAAACTTCTAGCGAGTCTTGAATGCTGCTTCGACTGTGGCTTTCAGCTCCTCGTAACTCTTTGCGGCGACGCGACGGCCGTTGATGAAAATCGTGGGTGTGCCGTTAATTCCAAGCTTAATTCCGTCTTCAATATCGCGCTGCACTGAGTCAGAAAATTTTCCCGAATCGAGTGCGTTGTCGAAGCGAGTCCGGTCAAGCGCAAGTTCGCTCGCGTAACCTTTTAACTTGTCAACCGTTAACGTTGACTGATTGCGCAGCAGGATGTGGATGTACTCCCAATACTTCCCTTGATCGCGAGCAGCTTCGGCAGCTTCGGCGGCTTTGAATGCTTCAGTATGCTGGCTCAGCGGAAAGTCGCGCGTGACCAGTCTCACTTTGTCGCCATATTCAGTAACCAGTCGCTCGAGGGTCGGATGCATTGCCGCACAACTCGGGCACTGATAATCCGTAAACGCCACGATCGTTACCGGAGCATTCGCGTTACCAAGCGAAGGTTGATCGTTCGTCGAAATCGAAAACACCGGAGACTCAGGCGCTACAAGAAATACCTGAATCGAAGCCGTTGCACGTAGCTTGTCGAGAAAGGCACGTTCCGCCTGTCGTAACTCAATCTGTTCCAGATACTGCCTGATAGCATCCTTTGTTTGAGCAAAGTCGCCACTAACCCGCTCTTTATTCTGGTCGTAGAAGAGTTGCGTTTGTTGATCCGTAACCGGCTTTGGTTTTACTTCCGCATCGAGCAGAGCTTTCGGAGTAATCTTCCGCTTATCGGCTTCCTGCGTCAGCAGCGTATCGTTGATAGTGAGCTCAAGCTCGTCTTTACGTAACTTATAGACTTGTTCCTGCACGTCGAAGATCATCGGGAGTAGAGAGGTTTCAACGTCGCCTGACGTTATCTTTTCCTCCTTGATAGTTGCGAACACGCGTGCGCGTTCGGCATCGTTTGCAGGTGCCGTTACCTCAGCCACATTCACTTTTACTTCATTTGCGGCTCGCAACGTGTCGGCAAACTTCTTCGCTTCCTGTGCCTGCTTCTGTTCAAACAAATACTCAATGATGTTGTTAGCGACGTCTGTAAATTCTTTATTAATGCGGGCTTTGTTTTGATCGTAAAACACCTGAGCTTCAGTTTGCGTCGGCCGCTTTACCTTACTGACTACTTCCTGCTCGAGCAGTTTGACCGTGCTGATGCCGCGTTTCTTTGCTTCAATCGCGAGCAGTTTCGAGTTGATCAACAGGTCAAGCTCCCGTTTGCGAGCTTCGACGACCTGCGTCTGGAGCTGGCCTACCGAGTCGCCGGTAGCCTTCTTAATGTCGCCGCTGGTGACCTTTACACCGTTCACGACCGCGAGGGTGTCAGGCAAAACCTGGGATTCACAGGCACAATCGGGTGGCTTGGCGACAGGTGTTTTCTCGGGTGTGGTTTGTGATTTGACTGCCGGTGTGAAGGCAAAAGTCAAAAGTATAAGTATCAAACTGAGTCTCGGCATTTCAATCTCCTTGCATTGTGGTATTATTCCCCGGTGCGCGATTAGGTTGTTGTTAGCTCGCTGCCGCTCAGTATCTGCAAGTGCTGTGCTACAGCGGCTTTCCTAAGTTTCTTCCTCGCTAGCTTTGCCGTTCGCGGGAAAAATCCACACTAAAGCGCGAAACGTTCTCTCTTCGTCGTGGGACAGAGTGGGAATCATTTCCTCTAGCAGGGTGGGCATTTTCTCAATATGAAACACATTGCCTGCCGTTCGCAGAGACTCTTGCAGACTTCAAGCAGGTTTTTGGGGTGTTGTAGTTAGCCGCCCCATCTGAACCCAAAACAACGAGTTGATCCCTTCTCAGGGAGGCTGTGGGGAAACAGCCTTTTACCGGGAATCGTCCATGAGTGTCCTTTCGAAAGTTTTTTCTGGTGTCCCGAACGTGGGAATGGTCTCAATTAAGAGACGACTGGGGTTTAATATACGTCTGATAATTCTCTTTACCGTATTAACTCTCACGTTGACTGCCGTTGTTATCCTTGCCTGGGAACAATTTCTAAGACCTCATTACTTTGCCTGGGTCGAGCGTAATTATCCAGGTCCCGAAAACGCGCAATATCGCAATAACATTGAGCAGAGAGTCGAGCACGTCTTCATCTCGATGACGGTAGACGTAATCGTGGTGAGCATTCTCCTTGGTATCGTAAATCGTAAGCAGCGCCGGTTAATCGCAGCGACAGAACAACTTGCACACAGCGAGAAGATTGCAACGCTCGGCAGGGTTGCGGCCCAGGTGGCCCATGAGGTCAGGAACCCGCTCGCCGGTTTGTTACTTTATTCCGAACACCTTAAAGGCAAACTCGAGGGTAAGGTCCCCAGTGGCGATACTCAACTGATCGATAAGATCATCGAAACTATCAACCATCTCACCGCTACTACCGAACAGATTCTGAATTATGCTCGCCCGGTCACACTCGCGCTGAAAACAGTAGACTTAAGCGACGTCGCACGAGATGTAACACAACTTCTCAGCACTGAGATTTCTGCTCATAACGTCGAGACTGTTTTGGAATTTGATAGCTCGCCCGTTGCCGGAATGCTGGACGAAGCCTCGATTCGCGCAGCGACTCTCAATCTCGTACTGAATGCTGTTCAGGCCATGCGCAACGGTGGACGTTTGACGATTACAACCGGGCGCGACGGCAAGAAGATGTGGATGGTGATCAAGGATACCGGCGCCGGTATGAGTCCGGAACGGATCAAACAGATCTTTGAGCCATTCAACACGACCAAGAGTCGCGGCCTCGGGCTCGGTATGCCCTACGCGCAGAAAATCATTCAGCAACATGGCGGTCAAATTGTTGTTCAGAGCCGTGAAGGTAAGGGAACTCAGGTAAGGATCGAATTACCTGCAGACGAGAGGAGCAAATCGTGATTGCACGCACCCCGAAAAAGATTCTCGTTGTTGACGATGAGCCAAGCGTGACGGGATCACTTTCGTTGATTCTCACTGAAGCCGGCTTCGAAGTGTTGACAGCTCAGAGTTTTGCGGATTCGACCAGCATCCTCAAGCGAACTCCTGTAGATCTCGTTATCACTGACCTGCGTCTTGCAGACGCTTCCGGAATCGATTTGATCACGCATGTAAAAAGAACCACTCCTGAGATCGAAGTGATTCTCATGACCGGCTACGGCTCTCTCGACATAACCATCGAAGCCATCAAGGCTGGTGCTTATTACTATCTCGAAAAGCCTTACACGCCGGATCGTCTCTTTGCACTCGTCGATCGTGCCCTACAACTCGCGGCTTTGAAACACGAAAACGAAGCATTGAAGAAAACACTTATTGGTGAGGGCGAAACGTTCGGCATGATTGGTCGTGATCCCAAGATGTGCCAGATCTTCGAGACGATCCGAACCGCCGCGCCTTCCGATGCGTCGGTATTAATCGAAGGTGAGAGTGGTACCGGCAAAGAACTGATTTCCACAGCATTTCACACTCAGAGCCAGCGTGCTGCTGGTCCGTTCATTCGCATTAATTGCGCGGCCATCCCTCACGAACTTATTGAATCCGAGCTGTTTGGCTACAAACGCGGCGCGTTTACAGGCGCTGATCGCGATAAGCGCGGTCTCATCGAAGCTGCAAATCAGGGGACGCTGCTTCTCGACGAAATCGCAGAGATGCCGACTCACCTGCAAACTAAGTTATTGCGAGTATTGCAGGAAAGAAGATTACGCCGCCTGGGTGATGAACGCGAAATCGATGTGAACTTCCGTCTTGTCTCAGCCACTAACCGCAACACTCTTTCTCTGCTGGAGGAGGGACAACTACGCAAGGATCTCTATTTCCGTATCAGCACGATCAAGATTAAGGTCCCACCTTTGCGTGAGCGTCTCGACGATGTACCCTTGATCGCCGGGCGTTTTCTCAAGCGTTTCAACGAACAATACGGGAAGAGGATTAGAGATATATCTCCAGATACGGTTATGCGTTTGGTGCGTTACGATTGGCCGGGCAACATACGTCAACTCGAAAGCGTTATCGAACGTGCGGTGTTGTTTTGTTCCGGCACGGAGTTGCTGCCAAACTGTTTGCCGGAAGAATTTCAGACGCGCCTGGCGAGCTCCAGTTTTGTTATTCCTCCATTACTTCCGATGGAAGAGATTGAGCGTGAGGCGATTATGCAGACTCTCGAACGCACTTCGGGAAACATCAAAAAGAGCGCCCAGATTCTTCGTTTTCCGAGACCTACGTTTTATCGAAAGCTCAAGAAACTGGGTATCAAGGTTGAACGTTCAATGGCTGCGAAACCCTGATTAATGACTGAGATTCTCCCAAACGTCTTGACCGAAAGTCGACTACGTGTCCTCATCGTAGATGACGAGCCGTCCGTCGGCGATGCGCTCAAGCTCGTGCTTGAGTCGAACGGCTACGAAGTCGTCCTGGTGACGAATGGTCGCGATGGAATTGACCAGGTGCGCACGCGGCCTTTTGGATTCAGTGTCGTAGATCTCTTCTTGACGGACATCTCGGGGTTCCAGGTAATTACGGACATTCGCAAGCACCAACCCGAAATACCAATCGTTTTGATCACCGCGCACGGTAGCCCACAGGTTTTCGAGGAAGCGAAAAAACTTGGCGCTATCGGTGCGCTCGCGAAGCCATTTCCACCGGCTGAAATCCTCAAATTAATCAACTCTCACCTGCATGGTCCAACCAATGATTCAGCTTGAAGCACGCTCAAGCCACAATGTCTCACGCTGAGACATAGCCACGAACAAACACAGTAGTCACAAAAGAGAGTAACTGCTTTTCTCATCCTCTCCCGATCCTCTCTTCATCCTTTTATGTGCTTCTTGTGCCTCTTTGTAGCTGATGAGATTCCTCTTTGTGCTAGTGGGCACGGACGTTGCAGTGGGCCGGGCACCCCCAAATCATCTGGAGGAAACTGATGAAGATTACAAACCCTATCTACCCTTGGAGGATGTCCTCCCTTCTATTCTTCCTCCTCGCGTTTGCGTTGCTGGCAATCACAGCCAACGCACAACAAACGGAGACTATGCCTGCTGACCCAGGCACCACAGAAGCACTTGCGCTCCCGTCGCCCACGCCCGCTTGCAATCGCACTATCAAAGCCGACGTGGTCGCATTGGACCAGGTAATCATGTTCAACCGTATGGGGACAGTAAATCCCAACGGAATGATCTACGCACTTAGAAAGGACGTCGTCGCGATCGATCCCGCCAAAGGAATCGTGGCCGGCAACGTTCGTTTACGCGACGACAAACGACCGCGACCTCTCGTGTTACGCATGAATAGCGGCGATTGTCTGCGCATCACCTTTACTAACCTACTTTCCCCATCACCACTGAGTGACCAGCCGGCAACTCGTTCGGCAGGCATTCATGTCACGGGGATGGAACTCGTCGGCAGTATCGCCTCTGACGGCTCAAACGTTGGCGTTAACACACCAAGTCTGGTTGGTTCCGGCGGTTCAACTGTCTACACCTTCTACGCTACGCGAGAAGGAAACAACTTGATGTACAGCTCCGCGGCTACTACCAGCGGCGAAGGTGACGGCGGAACACTGTCCCAGGGTTTATTTGGCAGTGTGAACGTCGAACGCCAGGGTGCTGAGTGGTATCGCTCGCAGGTAACCGCAGCAGATTTGAACCTCGCAAAAACGGGAACGACTCCGGGCGGTCAACCAATCATTAACTATGACGCAGTTTATCCGGTGGGACACCCGCGTGCGGGCCAACCGATTTTGAAGATGCTCAATGTCGATACGATTGTGAATACCGACTTGAACGCCATCATTACCGGCCCGAACAAAGGACGTTTTCCAACCGGTACGTATCGTGCCAACGCAACCAATCCGGATCGCGACAAACCGTTCCGCGAATTCACCGTGATTTATCACGATGAAGTTCAGGACATACAGGCGTTTCCGCAGTTTGAAGATCCGGTTCTCAGCCACACGCTGCACAGCGTGGAAGATAAGTTTGCGATCAACTACGGCATCGCCGGAATTGGCGCCGAGATATTGGCTAACCGGCTCGGCGTTGGACCGATGTTCAATTGCACTGAATGCAAGTATGAAGAGTTTTTCCTGTCATCGTGGGCCATAGGCGACCCGGCACAAATCGTGGACGTACCGGCTAACACGACAGACAAACTGGGTAATCTGATCAAAGGACGCAAGGCGACCAAGGTCTTGTATCCAGACGATCCTTCAAACGTGCATCACAGCTATATCGGTGATCCCGTGAAGATGCGTGTTGTCCACGCAGGCCCGAAGGAGCACCACATCCATCACTTGCACGCGCACCAATGGCTGCAGACACCGGACGACGACAACTCGACTTATCTCGATAGTCAGGCAGTCGGACCCGGCTTCGCATTCACTACTGAAATCTCGCACGGAGGTTCGGGTAACAGAAATCAAACGGTGGGCGATTCAATTTTCCACTGTCACTTCTATCCGCACTTCGCGCAGGGCATGTGGGAATTGTGGCGCTCGCACGATGTTTTCGAAGCTGGCACGGTACTGGACGCCAACGGCATTCCCGTTGCCGGTTCCCGTGCGTTGCCCGACGGTGAAATCACCGCCGGAACACCAACGCCCGCGATTGTTCCGTTGCCAACGCTGGCGATGGCGCCGATGCCGACTGCAACTGTTAAAGGTTATCCCTTCTTCAGCCCCGCAGTGGCAGGTCACCGTCCGCCACACCCACCGCTCGACACGATCGATGATGGCGGCTTGCCGCGACACATCATCACCGGCGGTACTGCCAATCACGTTGAAACTCGTCTCGACTTCAGTAAGGAACTGATCACCGCAATTGCACAGAGCATTGCCGAAACTGGTACCGCCTCTGAAATCGCCGCGATGCAATATCACGAAATGCGTCTGCATCCGAGCTACAAGCCTGACGGAACAGCAGCAAACTTCGTAACCAATGGTCTGCCACGTAAACCAGGAGCTCCCTTTGCCGATCCTTGCATGGACGACAATGGAAATCCCGCGGGTGTTGCACGCACCTACAAGGCAGCCGCGTTTCAACTCGATCTGAAACTTAACAAGGCCGGCTGGCACTTCCCGCAGTCGCGCATTCTCTCGTTGTGGGCCGACGTGGCGGCAACAAAGGCCGGTACTAAACCACCGGAGCCGTTGTTCTTCCGCGCGAATACCAACGACTGCATCACCTTCTATCACACGAATCTCGTACCCGGTAATTACGAACAGGACGACTTTCAAGTGCGAACACCGACCGACATCGTCGGTCAGCATATCCACCTCGTGAAGTTTGACGTCACGGCGTCTGACGGAGCGGGTAATGGTTTCAACTACGAAGACGGAACGTTTAGTCCGGATGAAGTGATCGAACGTATCCGCGCAATTCGCAAACAGAATTCATGCACCGGCAAGGATTCTGGCGACGTGCGCGATGGTACGTTCACCTGTCCCAAGGCTAAAGCGCATCCGTACTTTGGCACTCTCGGCGCGCAGACCACTGTGCAGCGCTGGTACGCGGACAACACGCTGAATAACAACGGCGTGGACCGCACGCTGCGCACTGTCTTCACGCACGATCACTTTGGACCATCAACCCACCAGCAAGCTGGTCTCTATGCCGGTCTCGTTCTCGAACCGCAAGGTTCTGTCTGGAAGAATCCGGAGACGGGAGTCACCATGGGAACCCGTGCGGTGGATGGTGGACCAACCAGCTGGCAGGCAAACATCATTGAGACTAACTCAGCGAACAGTCACCGCGAGTTTCTGTTTGAGTTCGCTGATTTTCAACTTGCCTATCAACCTGGGGCGGGCGTCGACGTCAACGGGAAACCGATTGCCGATCCGCAACGCGTAATCAATCCGCCAATCACTGACGAGGTTGGTTTGCCGTTCATCGTTGAGAATGGTCTGGTTTGTCCCGGTGGCGTTCCGGCTCCGTGTCCGGAAGCAGTCTCCGCGGCAGACGTTGGAACATTCAGTGTTAACTACCGCAACGAGCCGGTGCCTTTACGCGTCCGCGATCCAAATACCAATACGCAGGCGAGCGGCGCACCCGGCGATCTTTCCAAGGTCTACAAATCAAACATCACTCGTGCTGACCCGCAGTTCAACGTGCAGCCAGGGTTCTATCCGGCGTTGACTCAGGGTGTGCAACCTGGTGATCCATTCACGCCGCTGCTGCGAGCTTACGAAAACGACAAGATTCAGATTCGCATTCTCGTGGGAGCGCACGAAGAAACGCACAACATGACTATCAACGGTCACAAGTGGCTCCATCAACCTGGCACGCCGCAGGATCCGTTGGCAGTCAATAACTCCGGCTACCGCAATTCGCAAATAGCCGGCATCTCTGAACACTTTGAAATGTTGACTGGTAAAGAGTCGGTCATGGGCACACGCCCATTCATCGATTACCTCTACCAGAACGACGCTTCAGTTGACGGTCAGTGGAATGGAATCTGGGGCTTGCTCCGGATCTACAATGGTCGAAATGGACTGCGTACAGACCTCGCGGCGTTGCCCAACAACCTTGAAGGCGCTGCGCCGTTGTCGAACAACGACAGTTCATTCCCGACTGATACCGATCGTCCGACAGGTGTCACGGACTACAAAGACACCACCGATGCGTCGGTGACAGCAGACACAACTACAACGTCAGATTCAAGGTACATGTCACCAGATATGCAGGCTGACATGGCCGCCGGAGGAACAATGGCTGCCGATGGGTTCGCCACAGATGGCACGTCTTCGAAGACGATCGTGATTTCGAATGCGACCGACTTCGCCACCGGCAAGAGCGTTGCCACCAGTATCTGTCCCTTAAGTGCTCCGAGACGAACAATCAATGTGACGGCTGTGAGTGCTGCGGCACTTCCAGGCGGCAAGCTGATCTACAACAGCCGCGCCGGTATGGGCGGTGCGCTCAACGATCCGACTGCGATCATGTATTTCCGCAGTGAGGACATTGACTCGGTGGGCAAGGTGAAGGCAGGGGTTCCGATTGAGCCACTCGTCGTCCGTGCTAAGGCAGGCGAATGTATCAACTTCAACCTCTTCAACAAACTGCCGAAATTGGTGGCTGATCTGGACGGCTTCAACACGATGCCGAACATCGTCTATCACTTCAACGCCAATCAGGTGAAACCTTCAAATCAGGTTGGTCTGCACCCGCAACTGCTCGCTTACAACGTGGTGAACAGTGACGGTAAGAACGTCGGCTTCAATCCGAATCAGACGATTGGACCAGGCGGTGTCGCGCGGTACACATGGTACGCAGGCGACGTCGTTATCAACGGGTTCCAGCGTATTGCTACACCGATTGAATTCGGCGCGACCAATTTGATCTCATCCGATCCGATCAAGCACAGCAACAAGGGCGCGATCGGCTCGCTGATCGTCGAACCACAGGGATCGAGCTGGATTGAAGACACAACTTCACGAGCACAGGCCACCATCACGAAGTCGGATGGCACGTCGTTCCGTGAGTTTGTCCTTCAAATGCAGACCGATATCAACATGCGATATGCCGACGGTAGCCCGGTGCCAAACCTCGCTGGTCCAGGCGGCGCAGAAGACGCTGAAGACTCAGCTCAGAAAGCGATCAACTACCGCACTGAACCACTTTGGAAACGCATGGGATATGCGCCGGAAACTCCATTCGAAGCCACGCGTAACTTCGATTTCACCAACGTGCTGACCAATGCAATCGTTGGTAGCGATCCGCAAACGCCCGTATTCACGGCGAGTGCTGGTCAGGAAATCAGGTTCCGGATCTTGAACGCGAATGGACACATGCGCAACAACGTGTTCAACCTGCACGGTCACTTCTGGCAGGATGAACCTTACACCAACAACTCACAATCGATCGGCAGCAATACGCTGTCGGAATTCAAAGGTGCGGTGTATGGCATCGGACCGTCCTCGCACTATGAGGTGATTCCGGTTAATCGTGCAGGTGGGGCCCGAAGAGTGGCGGGCGACTACCTGTATCGAACGCAGGAATCATTTCAGTTCGATGGCGGTATCTGGGGCATCTTCCGGGTAACCCCGTAAGACCTCCAGGAGCCGCGGTTGGCTCTCAACCGCAAAGACGGGTGCAGTCTGTTGGGGGACAGGCTGCACTCGACCTTGAGCTTCTATGATGTGAATCCCGAGTAATCTTGTAAATCCTGTCTAAAACGTTCGGAAGTAGGCTTCACAGGATTTACATGATTAATCAGGATAGGCAGGAGAAAGCATTTATGACTCGACGTCTAACATTTCACTTCACAATCTTCTTACTCATTTTTTCAAGTGCCGCCGCCTCGTTCGCCCAGCAACCGGCTCAGCCGCAGAAAGTGGTCGAGCAGGGAATTGCGATCGAGTTCGCCGCAGAGCCGCAGACGTCCGGTGCGAAACTAAAGGCCGGCGAGGACGTCAATATCAAATTCAAAGTCACCGACACTAATACTGGAACTCCAGTCAAAGGTCTCAACCTCTCTGCATGGCTCAGCGTTCGTGTGGGAGATAAGGCCACAGACGCAGCGCAGTGTCGCGAGAAGATTCAGTCGTTTCTAACTGGCAGCATGCGTGCTCGCCCCGACGTCGATCTGAATTCCTATTACATCCTGGCATTGAACAAGAGTCCCGATATCTCGGTGATCGATCCGTTGCTGGGCTTTGGTGGCAGCAAGCTCTTGACCCTCGTCATGATGAAGAGTCCAGGCGAAGACTGGGTTCTCACCAAAGATCGCGAGAAGCTCTTCGTCACTCTGCCGCTCGTGAATCAGGTTGCAGTGATCGATACGCGCAGTTGGAAAGTCGTGAATTACATCGACACCGGCGTCAAACCCACCAGCATCGCCCTCCAATCTGATCAGAAGTACTTGTGGGTCGGAAACGACAGTGAAGGGGGCAAGGAGAGCGGGGTAACTGTCATCGATGCCGGCACGCTGAAAGTTGCCGCGCAGATCTCGACTGGTACAGGAAGTCACGAGATCGTTGTCAGCAGCGACAACCAGTTTGCGTTTATTTCCAATCGTCAGAGCGGAACCGTATCGGTGATTGACGTTGCCAAACTTGCGAAGTTGAAAGACGTCACGGTTGGACCAAATGTCGTTTCGCTCGGCATTTCTGAGCTGAGCAAAGCTGTCTACGCTGTCAGTGAAACAGACGGATCGGTTGCCGTGATCGATGCTAAAGGCGAAGTGCTGACGCGGATCAAAACAAATCCAGGGTCACGCTCTATTCGCTTTGCGCCGGGCGGCCGCTATGGATTTGTAATTAACACCGCAAAAAACATCGTCAACATATTCGATACGGCTTCGAACCGCCTGCTGCACGAAGTGAAAGTCGGCAAAGCTCCGGACCAGCTGATCTTCAGCGACACGTTTGCTTTTGTTAGATCGCTGGAGACTGAAACTGTCGCGATGATACGTCTCTCGACGATCGGAACTGAGATTGACGTCACTGATTTCCCGGGCGGTCAGGGAATTCCAGCAGAAGGTTCCGCGCCGGTGCGGGCGAATGCGCTCGTGCCGGCGCCGGAAGGAAACGCCGTCATCGTTGCCAATCCGGTGGATAAGGTTTTGTACTACTACACCGAAGGCATGGCTGCGCCGATGGGAAACTTCCAGAACTATCGCCGCGAGCCGCTGGCCGTCGCGATTTTCGATCGAAGCTTAAAGGAGACGACGCCCGGCGTTTACTCAACCACAGTAAAACTGCCGTCCAGCGGTCATTACGACGTGGCGTTTTTAACTGACTCGCCACGCATCTCTCACTGCTTCGAAACCACTGCCGACACCAATCCGCTGCTCAAGGAAGAACGCGCTGTGGCACTGCGCATCGAGCATGCGGCCCAGGGACGAGAATTGCCGGTGGGCCAGAACTTCTCTCTGCGTTTCAAGCTCATCGAGACGAAAACAAACAAAGCGAAAGATGATCTTAAAGACGTGCGCGTGTTGACGTTTCTGGCGCCGGGCACGTGGCAACGACGCGACATTGCGAAGCCGCTAGGTGATGGAAATTACGAAGTAAATCTCAACGTGCCTCAGTCGGGCATTTACATGGTTTTTGTTGAATCCGGTTCGATGGGCGTGCAGTACAGAGATCTGCCTTACCTGACGCTGCATGCCGAGGAGAAGAGCAAATGAAGAAACAATTATTTCTCCTATTAATCCTGTCGCTCTTTGCGATCAACTATGCCGAGGTTGTGGCCCAGGTTACTTCACCGGCAACGCAGGAACAGACTGCAAAACAGGTCTATACCTGTCCGATGCATCCGGAAGTGAAGTCAAAGAAGCGTGGAAAGTGTCCGAAGTGCAAGATGGATCTTATTCGGCAAACGGTGGCTAGCGTTAAGGAAACCTCGGAGCCGCCGGTTGACACCGTCAATGTCGCTGCCGCCGAAGGCAAGGCGCTGAACATCCCGGATGTTGAGGTGTTGGACCAGGATGGCAATGTGCGCCATTTCTATACCGATCTTATCAAGGGAAAAACCGTCGCCATCAACTTCATCTTCACCAATTGCACGACAATCTGTCCGCCGCTCGGCGCCACTTTCGCTCGCGTGCAACGCGAACTGGGAGATAAAGACGTACACTTTATTTCGGTCAGTGTAGATCCATTGACCGATACGCCCGAACGGCTGAAAGCATGGGGCGCTAAATTCAAAGCCGGTGCTGGTTGGACTTTCGTTACCGGCAGCAAACCGGAGATCGATCAGTTGCTCCGTGCTCTCGGCGCTTCAACCGCAAAACGTGAAGATCACACGCCGTCAGTGCTCGTAGGCAACGACGCGAAGGGTGTTTGGACACGCACGTACGGTTTGGCGAAAACCACCCAGATGGTCACGTTGATCGAAAACGTCATGGCGGGAAAAGTTGACGATGCAGTCGCGAAGGAGTCTTCACAGCCATGAATCGAAAAGCAATCAGTGACAGGATGTTCAGGATTAGTAAGATTCACAGGATAAATCCTGCTCAATCCTGTAAATCCCGTCTAACCAACCTCAGAAGCGCGTTCTGCTTAGTCATTCTATTGCTCTCGGTATCATTTGCTGCAGCTCAACAACCTGAGCTATCAGCAGCCGCGAAGTACTTCTCTGACGTCGAGCTGATCGATCAGGACGGTCAGAAGATGCGGTTCTACAGCGATGTTCTTAAAAACAAAGTTGTGATCATCAACGCCTTCTTCAGCACCTGCACGAGCGTGTGTCCGCCGATGAATCGGAACCTCGAGAAAGTACAGGACGCACTCGGCGATCGACTCGGCAAGGATGCCTTCATCGTATCGATCAGTGTCGATCCCGAAACCGACACACCAACGCGACTGAAGGAATACAGCCGCAGATTTCATGCTCGACCGGGTTGGATCTTTCTGACCGGCAAAAAGGAGAACGTCGATTGGGCGCTCTACAAACTGGGCCAATACGTCGAAACGAAGGGCGACCATAGCACGGTCATCATCATCGGTAACGAACCGAAGGGGCTGTGGAAGAAGGCACTCGGTCTGGCGAAGTCGGAAGAGCTAGTCAGGATTGTCGAGGATGTTATCAATGATAAGTAATCAAATCCGTCTCTCGCTTTTGTGCCTGGTTTTCGGACTTCTGGCAGCGAGCATTGCGCAGGCCCAACCCGAATTTCGTCCGTTAACACCTGAAGAGAAACGCGGCAAGGCGTTGTATCTTCGCGGTGAGAGCGCTTCGGGTCAGGAGATCACGGCGCTATTGAATGACTTGGACGTGCCGGCTTCGACGCTTACGTGTGCCGGTTGTCATGGGGCGCGAGGTGAGGGAAAAACTGAAGGTGGCATTACTGCGGGAAACCTCATCTGGTCCAATCTAACAAAGTCGTACGGCCACACTCACGATAACGGCCGCAAACACGGCGCGTTTTCTGACACTTCATTCATTCGCGCGCTGACAGCCGGGGTCGATCCAGCAGGCAACAAGCTGGCTGTTGCGATGCCTGTCTATCGAATGCCACAACAGGACATGGCTGATCTAATCGCATATCTGAAACGGATCGGAACTGATCTGGACCCGGGCGTGTCAGACGACAAGATCGTGATCGGCACGCTCTTGCCCGAGAAGAGTGCGCTGACGGGGTTAGCGCAGTCGATGGAAGACGTCCTGAAGGCGTACTTCGCTGAAGTTAACGGTCGTGGCGGGATCTTTAACCGCAAGATCGAGTTGCGTGTGCTGAACGGCAATGCCGGCGCTACGGTCACGAATATGAAACAGTTGATCGACGACAGTCAGGTGTTCGCGATCGTGAGTGGTTTGACTGCCGGTGCGGAAAATGGAGTTGCATCGTTGAGTCGTGAACGGGAAGTGCCGTTCATTGGACCATCGACGCTAATGCCTGACAGGGCCTCGCCATTAAATCGCTACATCTTCTATTTGCTGCCTGGTCTGCGAGAACAGGCGCGTAGTTTGGTCAACTTTGCTGCGAAGAAGAATGAGCCGCAAAAAGCGCGGGTGGCGATCGTTTCGCCTGATTCTGAATTCAGTAGAGTGATTGCCGCGAGTGTTGAAGATCAGGAGAAGAAGTCCGGGCTGAGTTCGACAACCAGTATTTATTACTCACAGGACGCGTTCAAAGCGAAGGAGTTTGTCGGTGAGTTAAAGACAAAGGGAATCGACACGGTTTTTATGCTTGGCTCCGCGGAGGACGCGGCGGCGTTGTTCAAAGAAGCGGGCGCGATGGAATGGAGACCGAACGTTTATCTTCTGGGAACGCTCGTCGGACGAAGCGCACCTGAATTGGTGCCCGCTGGAATGAAGGATCGGGTGTTCTTTGCATTCCCGACCGTTCCGGCAGATGTGTCTGACGCAGGCGCAGCCGAGTATAACGGCTTGTTGCAGCGAAACAAGATTAGCTCTGCACACGCTGCGGCACAGGCGTCAGCGATAGCGGCGGCAAAGATACTGGTCTATGCGCTTGAACGGTGTGGAAAAGATCTGACTCGTGAAGGATTGATCACTACGCTTGAAGGTCTTTATGAGTTTGATACCGGGTTGATGCCGAAAATCACCTTTGGGCCAAATCGGCGTATCGGCGCGTTAGGCGCATATATCGTGACGATCGATCCTGAGAAGAAATTGTTTCCGGCAAGTGTTGAGTGGGTAGCGGCGGAGTAAACAGGATGAACAAGATTTACAGGATTTACAGGATGAATCCTGTTCATCCTGTAATCCTGTCCAACATGATCATGGATCTCTCTCGCGCTTAGTGAAACACGATCCCGACGCCAATCCGGAAATTGTGCTGCGTGCTATCAAACAATCTCGTCGGGTTGTAATCGAACTGAATCACTCTCACATCAACTTTATCGCTCGCACGAATGTCAATTCCTCCACCAAACGCGCCCGCAAACCCCGTTTCGCTTTCGGTAAAAGGAGCGCAGGGACTGGGCACGATCGCGATACAAGCAACCTGATTAAACTCAACTCGATTGCGGCTGTGTGCTGCACCAACGAGGGCGTGAGCAAAAGGCTTGAAGGTTGATTCCGAAGCGTTGTCCTTAAGCTGAACACCGCCGAGAAAGTTAAAGAGTCGGGAGTCGACGTCTACGGACGCGCCCGACAAATTGCCAAACGGAAAAGTCTGGCTCTTGAAGTGTCCGGAAAAATCGGCCTTCAATCCAAAATATCGAGATAGATTTCCGGTCGCCGACACTTCAAATCCATTGAAGCCCTCGCGCTCATCGATGATATCTCGCAGTGATGGGTTGTTGTCGCCGATGCCAGTGTCGACGCGGTTGTGTGAAAAGCCGCCAAAGAACTCGAACTTTTTGTAGTCGCCCGACTGCGCGGCGGCGACTGAGGCGCACGCAATGACAGTTAGCGCTATCAGCATTGATCTAAACACGGGTTATCCTCCTAAGATTTAGTTGTAACTCGGGCCGGTCGTGGGAGATTTGAAGTTACAAGTGCTCAGAGGAAATTTTGGCCCATTGGGTTGCCACACAAAAAAGCACAAAAATCACGAGTTGCGGTTTTTCTATTTTGTGCTTTATGTGCCTTTTTGTGGCTAAATTTTTATTGTGGCGCGCCGAGGAAGGATGCCAATCGCAGTAAGTCGGCGAAGACTCCTGCAGCCGTTACTTCTGGACCCGCGCCCGGACCTCGGACGATCATCGGTTGGGTGTTGTATCTTGCAGTCTGAAAACTCACGATGTTGTCGCTGCCCTTCAGACTTGCAAACGCGTGATCCTGCGAATACGTGCGCAATCCTGCCGACATATTTCCATCATTATTAATGACGCCAACATATCGCAGGACCTGACCCTTTACGCGTGCTGATTCGAGCCGATCGGCGATTGCATGATCGTATTTGCCAAGTGTGTTCAGGTATTCCTCCAGACTTGCCGAACGCAGATCCTCAGGGACCATGCTTTCCACTTCGACAGCATCCATCTCGACAGCAAGTCCCATCTCTCGGGCCAGAATGATCAGCTTGCGGGCCACGTCAACACCGGACAGATCGAGGCGTGGATCAGGTTCGGTGAGTCCAAGCGAATGAGCTTCGCGTACGATCTCCGAGAACGTGCGTGAGCCATCAAACGAGTTCAGTATGTATGAAAGCGTGCCCGACAACACACCCTCGATTTTGATTATTTGATCTCCGGTTTCGATTAGACCACGAAGCGTGTGAATGATCGGCAGTCCGGCGCCGACGTTTGTCTCGTAGAGAAAGTATCGCTGGTGCTTGCGTGCTGCTTCGCGCAGTCCGCGGTAAGTTGCAAGTGGTCCGGAGTTGCTTTGCTTGTTTGGTGTGATGATGTTGATTCCCTTCGACACCCAGCTTTCATAGAGCTTTGGCAATTGAGCACTCGCAGTTGCATCGATGATGACGGCGTGCGGTAAGTGATCTGCATGCACATGACTGACGAACTGTTCGATGTCTGCTTCGGAAGAGCTTGCACTCAATTCGTCGCGCCAACCATCGAGGAAAATCTGACCCTCGTGAAGGATCATCCTGCGGCTATTCATTATGCCGCGCACCCGTAAATCGATACCGCGTTCAGTACGTAGTTTCTCTACCCGAGTGGTGAGTTGGTCCAGAAACGTCCCGCCGATTAGACCCGTACCGACCACGCCGATGGAAAGCGTTTGACTCGAGAGATAAAATGCCGAATGCAGCGCACGCAAAGCCTTGGTCGCTTCGTGCTGTTCGATAACGGCAGAAATGTTGCGCTCTGACGATCCCTGCGCGATGGCTCGCACATTAACTCCGGCCTTTCCGAGCGCGCTGAAAAACTGTCCGGCCATGCCTTGTCTTTCAATCATCCCTTCTCCGACCATGGCGACGATGCAGCAACCATCTCGCAAATCAACCGTCTGAATTTCACCATGCTGCAACTCCGCAAAAAAGGTGTCTTCGACAGTTTTCTTTGCGAGTTCGGCCTGAGCACGCGGAACGGCGAAGCAGATCGAGTGTTCTGAACTGGCCTGTGAAATCATCACGATCGAGACACCGACAGCTCGCAACGCGCCGAAGAGTTTGTGGGCCACACCGGGCACGCCAATCATGCCGGTGCCTTCGACGTTAATCAGCGCCATGTCTTCGACTGCGGCAAAACCCTTGATTGGAAGATCCGCCGGTGACGATCTGGAAATCCTTGTGCCGGGTATTTGGGGCTTGAAACTGTTTTTGATCCAGACCGTGATGTTCTTTGCGATTGCCGGAGCCATCGTGTTTGGATGAATCACCTTGGCGCCGAAGTAGGCGAGTTCTGCTGCCTCCTGGTAAGAGAGCTCAGGGATCACGATTGCATCTGGAACGCGACGCGGATCGGCACTAAACACGCCATCGACGTCGGTCCAGATAATCACTGAATCTGCACTGAGCAAGGCCGCGAAGATCGACGCGGAGAGATCGCTTCCGTTTCGCTTCAGGGTTGTCGCCGATCCATCGTGCGTCGCAGCGACATATCCGGTAATCACTACGAAATCGCTGGCGTCATTTTCTAAGGCCCAGGCTTCTATCTTCTCCTGCGAAAGCTCCCAGTCGATTGCGACAGCGTTGCTGTCAGGTTCGACAATCAGAACCCTTCGAGCATCGAGCCAGGTAGAGGAATGACCATTAGCTTCGAGATAAGCGTGCAGTAGTTGCGCAGACCACAACTCCCCGTGACCCGCGACGAATTCCATGATTCGTTCGGAAGCCAAACTCGTGATCCAAACGCCTCGCAATACTTCTTCAATCGCTTTGAAGTCGGAAACGATGGTCTCGCGAAGCGCTGCGCTTTGCGCGGTTGTGAGTGAGAGTTTGTCTACCGTTTCGAGGTGCCTCGTCTGAAGCTGGTGGAGTTGGGCGTGATACGAGTCGTCACGATTGGCTGCGAGTTCGACAGACTCGATAAGACCATTTGTCACGCCGCTCATTGCCGAAACCACAACTCCAACGCGTTCATCGGACGCACGCGAAAGTACGATGTCAGCGGCAGCGCGATATCGATCCGCATCCGCCACACTCGTACCGCCAAACTTGTGAACAATCCATCTGCGATTCATATAAGGTGGACAGGATTAACAAGATTTTCAGGATTTACAAGATAAAAATTCTGTTAATCTTGTAAATCTTGTTAATCCTGTAAAAAGCGAGGTTCTGTCGTGAAGCTTGCGAAGGCTTTCCTGCTCGCCGTTATGTTTCTAATGGTCGTCCCTGTTGCACCCGCACAAGATCTGGTCCAAACAGTCAATGGCACTGTTGAGGGCCGCGGCGTACAACCATCGGGCGTTCGTATCTTCAGAGGCATTCCGTTCGCGCAACCACCAATAGGCGATCTGCGCTGGCGAGAACCGCAGCCTGTGAAGAACTGGAAAGGCGCGCGACAAGCGCTCGAGTTTGGCCCACGCTGTATGCAGGCCCGAATTTTTGACGACATGATTTTCCGGTCGAACGGAGTCAGTGAAGATTGTTTGTATCTCAATGTTTGGACTCCTGCGAAATCCAGTCGCGAACGACTGCCCGTGCTGGTCTACTTCTACGGCGGCGGTTTCGTTTCCGGTGATGGATCGGAACCGCGCTACGACGGCGAGAGTATGGCCGCGAGGGGGATAGTTGTAGTGACGCTCAGCTACCGACTTGGAGTGTTTGGATTCATGGCCCATCCGGAGTTGACGAAGGAGTCGCCACACAAGGCATCCGGCAATTATGCCTTTCTCGATCAGAACGCGGCGTTGCGTTGGGTGCAGCAGAACATCGCGAACTTCGGCGGCGATCCGAAACGCGTGACGATTGCGGGTGAATCGGCTGGATCGATGTCGGTCAGTGCGCAGATGGCTTCACCGCTGTCAAAGAATCTGATTGCCGGTGCGATTGGAGAAAGCGGTGCGATCACGGGAGCGCTCGCCGCTGTCACGCTTGCCAAAGGAGAAGAGGCAGGGAACAAATTCGCGACGAATCTTGGAGCAGAATCACTCGCCGCACTGCGAGCGATTCCGTCGCAACAACTGCTCGATGCCTCGAGTAAAGGTGGTTGGGCCAGTGTCGGGCGGTTCCCGGTGACGATCGATGGGTATTTTCTGACCGTCGATCCGGTGACCATCTATTCGGCCGGCAAACAAGCGCGTGTCCCGCTGCTTGTTGGCTGGAATTCGGAAGAGTTGGGTTGGAACGCTCTATTGGGGCCCGATCAACCGACGGTGGAAAATTACAAAAAAGTTCTGGCGCGGCTCTATGGTGCGAGAGCTGAAGAGGTACTGAAGCTTTATCCCGCGACCACCTCCGAAGAAGTAATACTCGCGGCGAGGGATTTAGCCAGCGATCGCTTTATGGGTCACAGCACCTGGAAGTGGGCCGATCTGCATGCGAAGACGAGTGGCGCTGCAGTCTATCGTTATCTTTATGCTCATCCACGACCGCCAATGCGATCGCAGAAGACGCCGCCCGCACGTGGTGCTGCGCATTCGGTGGAGATTGAGTACGCGCTGGGGAATCTCAAGTTGATGAGTGAGGTTTATCCGTGGACTGAGGATGATTACAAGGTTTCGAGCGCAATGCAGAGTTATTTTGCAAACTTCATCAGGAAGGGTAACCCAAATGGGCCGGGCTTGCCGGAGTGGCCGGCTTTGAGGAGCGGCCGCTTCATGCGACTCGATCTCGAATCGCGTGTGGAAGCGGATAACACGCGCGCCAGATATCTTTTTCTCGATCAATTACCGAGATAAATGAGAAACAGGATGAAAATCCTGTCTCCCTTTAGTCACAGCATCAAGGCGCCACAAGTTTTTTCATTGACTTAATTTCCTCACGCGTGGTATTAGTTCGCGCCACGAATTAAATAGCATTCACCAGGCCTAATCAGTGCGAAGAATCGATCTATCCAACTTTCAGGTTGCGACAAGCGAAACTGCGCGAGACATCAATCGCCGTATCGTTCTGAACCTGATAAGAACTCATCAACCGATTTCTCGGGCCGATCTCGCACGCCATTCCGGCCTCCAGCGCAGCACTGTCTCCGTGATCGCCGAACAACTAATCAAAGAACGGTGGATTACCGAAGGCGCTAACGGTCATACACTGCGTGGCCGTCGCCCAACTTTCCTGCACTTAAACAAGGAACGCGTCGGCATCATCGGCATCAACGTTCGTCCCATTACGACTACCCTTGCGCTCGCAGATCTCGACGCCAATTTTCTCGCACAGGATTCACTGGCAACACCCACAGATCCGAAACAGTTCGTCGCTGAACTTGTACCGCGCGTGCGTAAACTCATGGGGGCGCGACCGGAGTTGACGTGTGAAGGCATTGGCGTAAGCCTTCCCGGCCGCGTCGATCTGACGACCAAGAAGCTGGTCTTTGCTCCCAACCTCGGGTGGAAAGATTTCGATCTTAAAACGCCCCTCGAAAAAGCTACGCGTCTGCCTGTGGAACTCGAAAATGCGGCAAATTCCTGCGCACTTTCGGAGATTTGCTTTGGTCGACGCGCCGAAGGTTTGCGCAACCTGGTGGTAGTAACAGTATCTGAAGGTATCGGTTGCGGCCTGATACTCAATCACCAGTTGGTCCAGGGTTCGACCGGCACGGCCGGCGAATTTGGTCACGCCGCAATCGTTCAGGACGGGCTGGAGTGCAGTTGTGGAAACCGCGGTTGCTGGGAGATGTATGCGTCAAACTCAGCGGCCATTCGTCATTACACCAAAGCGATTGCACCCGCACGCCGCAGCAAACGCCAATCTGAAACCACGGAGACGACAATCACTTTTGAACATCTTTTGCGATTGGCCGAACAGGGCGACGCGAAAGCCGTCGAAGCTTTGGAAGAGATGGCAAAGTACTTAGGTCGTGGAATCGCACCACTCGTCGCCGGGTTGGCGCCCGACATGATCGTAATCGTCGGTGAGGTAACGCGCGCCTGGTCAAGGGTTGGACCAATTATCAAGGAAACCGTCAAACAACAGGCATTCACGCGTGCTGAAACGCAGATCGTGCCAAGCGATCCAATATCTCAGCCACGCTTACGCGGCACGATCGCGCTTGTGCTCCTGAAACATTTTGGCGCCCCTGCGGTCGCCTGAAGTCTTCTTTGCGTATTTTGTTGTGGTCGCGAACTAAATAGCCAGAGCCTCTGGTTCAATGGCGCCCCTGTAACCGTCAAACCCGAAGAGGAGAGAGAGTTATGTTTACCTTCACAACCTTTCCAAGGCGAACCAAATGCAACGCAAACCTATCCGAGGAGAGGAACGAGAAAGAAGCCTCAGCGCAATCAGCATTCAAGCGATCTGCTTGCTATCTGGCGCTGTTGGTCTTATCCGTTTTGCTTCTTCCCAATGCCACTCTAGCGCAAGTCCTGTATGGCTCTCTCGTCGGAAACGTCACGGATCCGAATGGGGCCGCTGTTTCAGGGGCGAAGGTCGATGTTACGAACCTCGCCACCGGAAGCGTATCAAGTGTTATGACTGATGATCGTGGCGGTTACTTGTTGAACGATCTTCAAGTGGGCGTCTACAAAGTGACCATATCGCGATCGTCTTTCAAAACGACGATCAGGGAAGATGTGCGGATCGAAGCGAATAAAACTTATCGTTTCGATGCGGCTCTGGAGGTCGGTGGAGTAGAAGAAACTGTGGTGGTCACCGCTACTGAGGATGCGACTCTACAGACCGATCGCGCTGACGTGAACGTCACGCAAACAGCGAGGCAGGTTAATGACCTCCCGCTTTTCGGCAGCATCGGTCGAAACTACCAGAGTCTAATGTATCTGATTCCGGGCACCACGAGAGGCACCGGAGGCTTTTTCATCAACGGCTCTGGCACTGAGGATAACTCCGCCGCCGGTAATCCGCAGCGGTCCATGTCGTTCAACGTCAACGGCGTATCGCGTTTGCAGAACAACACGAAGATTGATGGCTCGAGCGTCATTTACCCCTGGTTGCCGGGTAACACGGTCTACGTTCCACCGGCCGAAGCCATTCAGGAAGTGAATATCGTTACCAATGCCTTCGACGCCGAGCAGGGACTCGCGGGTGGCGCAGCTATCAACGTGAGCATTAAGACGGGTGGCAATGATTTCCACGGCGTCGGCTGGGGTTATGACACCAACAGCCGGTTCAGGTCCCGGACCTTCTTCCAACCTGTGAACCAGCCAAAGAATCCGAAGAACATTCTCGCGCAATTCGGCTATGCGTTCAGTGGGCCTATTATCCTCCCGCATTTCGGCGAGGGTGGCCCAAAGATCTGGAGCGGCAAAAACAAGCTCTTTTTCTTCACCGACCTGGAACGCACGACCCAGCGGAACGCCGCGGGCGGCACTTTCAGTGTCGCGGGAGCAAATCTGCGTCCGGACGCAAACGGCAACGTCAACTTTACCGGCACCGGCATTACAGTTTTCGATCCGCTGTCGAGTCCTGACCCAAGGTTGCGCAAGCCATTCCCCAACAACACCATTCCGGCAAACCGGATCGACATCGCATCACTAGAAATCTTGAAACGCCTGCCGCTGCCAAATGTACCCGGCACCCAAAATAACTTTGCGGCAACTGGCATAGGGTCGTTCAACCGTACCAACATTGACAACAAGATCAACTACGTTTCTGACAGTCTCAATGTCTGGGGACGCTACAGCCGCTCACCTACGATCATCATTGACCCGCCCATATTCGGCGAAGTGAGCGGTCCTGCTTTGAATGGCGGGCAATTGGGAACGGCTCCCGGACTGATTAATGTGTTTGGTCTTGGGGCAAGCTACACGTTCACTCCCACAGTCGTTTTGGATGGAAATGTTGGCTACACCAGACAGCGTTTAGGTGCGGAAGGGTTCGATCTCGTTTCGAACTTTGGCTTGAACGTCTTGCAGATTCCTGGCACGAATGGTCCTGATCGGCTTCAAGGCGGCGTGCCCTCCTTCCAGATTGGCGCCGGGTGGACCAATATCGGGAACGACAACACTGGGAACCCATTTCTGTTTCGCGATAATCAGTACGTGGGTGCAGCAAACCTTTCCTGGCTCAAAGGCTCCCACTCGTTCCGTTTCGGAGTCGACTATCTAAACGCACAGCTCAATCACTTCCAACCCCAGGGTGGATCTTTTCAGACGGTGCGCGGCACTTTCGGCTTTAGCGGGAACGCGACGGCACTACAAAGGTGTAACGCCATTGCCGGTGTCCCGGACGTTTGCAATCAACCAGGAGCCAGCAGTACTGCGGCAGCCGCAAATCTATTCAACAACTGGGCGGACTTTCTGCTCGGCCTGCCAACCTCTGCAGGCAAAGTAGATCAGCTTCGGAATCCAAACTCGGTCTATTGGAAACAATACGCAGGTTATGCGCGCGACCACTGGCAAATTAGCCGCAACGTCACTTTTATCTACGGGCTGCGCTTTGAGCGGTTCACCACCCCGCGCAAGGACAATACCGGCATCAACCGGTTCGATCCAGACACAGGGAAGGTCGTCACTGGTGGATTGAGTGGCCTTGATATTAACGGTGGCGCAGTGTCCGGTAAGAATCTCTTCCTGCCGCGTTTTGGAATTGCCTACCGCTATAACGACAAGACAGTGTTTCGTGGTGGCTACGGACAATCCTCTGATCCGCGGCCATTCCAGGACGTTAGGAACGCTTATCCAATCGCCAACATCTGGTCGATGTCCGCGATCAGTTTTCTTGGCGCTACCAACGCGTTTATCCCCGTCACTACGCTGCGGCAGGGGCTGATTAACTCCAGCGCAGCACCGGATCTCAGCCAGGGGATTTTGCCGTTGCCGTCGAATACCGGTACCACGACCTTTCCGGCCGACGAACCGCGCAAGAGGATTCACTCCTTCAACGCCTTTGTCGAACGTCAACTTCCATGGAAGTTCGCTGCACAGGTTGGTTACGTAGGCACGCGAGTTATCGGACAGATGGGCTTCATCAATATCAATGCTGGTCCGCCGGGAGGGGGAAACGCAGGTCGGCCATTGGCGGTGAAATTTGGTTTGGTGGCAGATATCAACTCGATCCAACCGTATGGCAACACAACCTATGATTCCCTGCAGGCGTTATTCACCAGACGATGGGCCAGCTCGCTCTTTGGAACCGCTTACACGTGGTCCAAGACGATCAACTTCGCGGATAACGATGGAGGTCCGAGAATCCAATACCTGCCGGAGAAACAAAGGAATCGAGGCCCAGCCAGCTATGATCGGACGCACAACCTTCAAATGTATGGTGTCTATGACCTGCCTTTTGGCAAAGGCCAGCGGTGGGCCAACGATGGCTGGGGCAGCAAGGTGCTCGGCGGCTTCCAGGTGAGCGGTGTCGTCAGTATTATGAGCGGCATACCGTTTTACGTAATTCAGGGAAACGCTCCAGGTCTACTGGCAGGAGGCAGCGCCCAGGTACCGAATCAATTAATCCCGGATATCACCATTCTGGGCGGAATAGGAATCTCCTCGCAGCGTGGTTCAGCAGCGGGACCGTACTTCCTGAATACGGTGCAGGGTAAGACCATACAAGGAGTGCAGTGCACATCAAACTGTGCCTGGGCGGACGAAACCGGCGCACGCTTCGGAACTACGGGTCGAAACAATCTGCGTGGTCCGGGATTCTTCGAGACGGACTTGAGTATCTTTCGAACGTTCTCTGTCTCGGAAAAGGTGAAGTTCCAGCTTCGAGCAGAGGCGTTGAACGCGACGAACCACGCGAACTTCGCGAACCCCACTAGTGACACCAACAGCGGTAACTTCGGATTTGTCACTGGGCTTTATGGACCGAACCAGTCGCGCCAATGGCGTTTCGGGATGCGACTTAGCTTCTGACTTCGATGACGATTAAAAAAAACTATCCACAGATTACGCAGATTGTTTTATTTGTTCTGTGTAATCTGTGGATAACGATTTCCGCCGGCGCGCAAACGAATTCGGATCGTTGGATCGACTATGCTCCCGTTGACTACGACATCTTCCCCAACGTTACTTATGCAAAAGCAAACAACTTCGATCTGAAACTCGATCTATATGTTCCCAGGGATAGAACACGTCCACACCCGACGTTGATTCTGTTTCATGGTGGTGGTTGGGTTGACGGGCAAAAAGAACGTAACGTCCTCTATCTGTTGCCGTACCTGGAACTGGGTTGGGCTGTTATTAATGTTGAGTATCGAACCGGGCATCAATCGCCGGCGCCGGCGGCTGTTGAAGATGCTCGTTGTGCGCTGCGATGGATTACGAATCATGCCCGTGAGTATTCACTCGACACATCGAAGTTTGTCTTGACGGGAACTTCTGCGGGTGGGCATCTGTCTTTGATTACAGGCATGTTGCCGGCGAACAATGTTTTCGATCGCCAATGTACTGTCGATGGCGGTGCGCGTTGGAATACATCTACGGTTCCCGAAGTTAAGGTGGCGGCAATTGTTAACTGGTTTGGCATCGGCGACGTGGCTGATATCGTTGAGGGTCCAAATGCCAAAAACTATGCGCGCGAGTGGTTTGGAAGTATGAGCAACCCCGAACAGCTCGCGAAGCAGCTTTCACCGGTGAATTACGTGCGCGCCGGTCTGCCGCCAATCATTACGATACATGGCGAGAACGATGATGTGGCGCCGTACAGTCATGCTGTGCGCCTGCACGCAATGCTGGACAAGGCGGGCGTGCCGAATCAATTGGTGACGATTCGCGGCCGTAAGCATGGTGGTTTTAGTCGTCAGGAGATGATCGACAGCTACGTCAAAATCCGGGAATTCCTTCGTAAAAATGGCCTGTTGTAAGCTACAAAAAGGCACAAAAATCACAAAATATTTAGGCAGAACAATTGTGTTGTTTGTGCTTCTTTGTGGATCCATAGGGAGTGCGTCCGCTGACGATGGATATAGATTGTGGCTGCGATACGAGAAGCTGCCGTCGCAATCGGCGAATGTCTACAACCGGCAGATTAAGTCGATTGCTGTTCAGGGCAAATCCGCGACCTTCGATGTGATTCGCCGTGAGCTCACCGTTGCTTGTGCCGGTCTGCTGGGAAGACCAGTCGTTGTCGGAGATCGGTATGACGCGTCCGTTATCGTTGGCCTTCCGCAAACGTCGCCTTTTATTCGCAGACTCCATTGGACCGCAGAGCTAAAGAAGCTTGGACCGGAGGGTTATCGCATTCGCACTGTCAAAAATGGCGGTCGCACTATCATTGTTGTTGGTGCGACCACAGATATTGGCGCGCTCTATGGCACATTTCATTTCCTCCGTTTACTGCAAACCGAATCGCTCATTCACGACTTGTTCATAGATCAGAGACCTGATTTGAAACTGCGCGTTCTCAACCACTGGGACAATCTCGACGGCAGCATCGAGCGTGGCTATGCCGGTAAGTCACTCTGGAACTGGGCTGAACTACCAGAGCACATCGATCGGCGACTAATCGACTACGCGCGTGCGAATGCTTCGATTGGCATCAACGGCACGGTGCTGAATAACGTCAACGCCAATGCGCAGATTCTTACTGCTGAATACCTCGCAAAGGTCGTTGCCCTTGCAAATGTTTTCCGTCCCTACGGCATTCATGTCTATCTCTCCGCACGCTTCTCAGCGCCGATTGAGATCGGAAATCTGGCTACCGCGGATCCGCTCGATCCAACAGTTATTAAGTGGTGGAAGCTCAAGGCGAACGAGATCTACAAACTGATTCCTGATTTCGGCGGCTTTGTTGTTAAAGCAAACAGCGAGGGACAGCCTGGTCCAAGAACATACAACCGCACCCACGCCGATGGCGCGAACATGCTGGCTGCGGCAGTTGCGCCGCACAAAGGCGTCGTCATGTGGCGTGCTTTCGTCTACGACATGAAGCCCGGTTACGACCGCGCCGGCGCTGCGTACGAAAACCTGCAGCCATTTGACGGGAAGTTCGCGCCGAATGTTTTACTGCAAGTCAAAAATGGACCAATAGACTTTCAACCGCGCGAGCCGTTTCATCCGCTCTTCGGCGCCATGCCGAAGACGCAGATGATGCCTGAGTTGCAGATCACGCAAGAGTATCTCGGGTTCTCGAATCATTTCGTGTTTCTGGCATCGATGTGGCGCGAGTTTCTCTCCTCCGACACATACGCGGCCGGAGGTGATTCGAGAGTGACGAAGGTTGTGGATGGAACATTGTTTCACCAGCGCTTGACGGGAATCGCAGGAGTTGCCAACACGGGTTCGGATCGTAACTGGACCGGCCATCACATGTTACAGGCAAACTGGTACGCCTTTGGCAGACTTGCCTGGAGTCCGCAGCTTACGCCAGAAGCCATCGCGGGGGAATGGATCAGATTGACGCTGACCCACGATAGAAATGCATTTAGCACGATTCTGCAAATGATGCTCGGCTCCCACGAGGCGGTCGTCAACTATATGACGCCACTCGGTCTTCACCACTTATTCTGGGGCGGACATCATTATGGACCAGCGCCGTGGTGGGATACAGAAAAGCGCGACGATTGGAACCCGGTCTATTATCACAAGGCAGATGCGTTTGGTATTGGTTTCGATCGTACTAAGACCGGCAGCAATACTGTGAGCCAATATTATTTTCCTCTCCGCGCAGAGTTTTCTGATGTCGATCGTTGTCCGGAGAAGTTCCTGCTTTGGTTTCACCATGTATCGTGGGACCAAAAAATGAAGTCTGGGCTAACACTCTGGGATGAACTCGCGTGGCACTATCAACACGGTGTTGATTGGGTGCGCGAGACTCGCGCAGAGTGGGATACGCTGGCAGGCCAGATTGATGAGGAGCGGCACACTGCGATCGGTAAGAAGCTCGCGATACAGGAACGTGATGCGGTCTGGTGGCGCGACGCGTGTTTGCTCTACTTCCAAACGTTTGCGAAACGACCGTTGCCTGCTGGTGTCGAGAAACCGGCTCATACGTTAGCGGAATACAAGGCGAAAGCACTTGAATGGTGAACTGAAAATGATATGAAAATCACTGATATTCGCGCCACGACTGTTACGGTTCCGCTTGAGGCGCCATTGCGTCATGCAAACGGCTGTCATTGGGGACGGTTCGTGAGGACGATCGTGGAGGTAGAGACCGATGATGGATTGATCGGGCTCGGTGAAATGGGTGGTGGCGGCGAGTCGGCGGAAGCGGCGTTTCGCGCGCTGAAGTCTTATTTGATTGGACGCGATCCCGCGCGACTGGAAGAGCTGCGATTTCTGATCTCGAATCCAACTGCATCACTCTACAACAATCGCACACAGATCCTGGCTGCGATCGAGTTTGCGTGTCTCGACATTCTCGGACAGCAGTGGGGTGTTCCGGTTTCAGAGATTCTTGGTGGACGCTTGCGTGAGCAAATTCCATTCGCTTCGTACCTGTTCTTCCGTTATCCGAATCCGCAGAATGGAAGGGGCGAAGTCCGCACCGTCGAACAGCTCGTTGAATCAGCAAAGGAGTTAAAGACGCGGTGCGGTTTCACTTCTCACAAGTTAAAAGCTGGCGTGTTTCCGCCTGAGTACGAACTCGAGTGTTACCGTGCACTTACTGCTGCGCTCGATGGCGATCGTTTCCGTCTTGATCCGAATGGTGTTTGGTCGACTGAAACCGCGATCTGGTTTGGACAACAGATCGAAGATGTCAGAAATGATTATCTGGAAGATCCGGTGTTTGGCATGAACGGAATGCGGCGGGTCAGAGAAAAGGTCCGTATGCCGCTTGCCACCAACACAGTTGTCGTAAACTTCGAACAACTCGCGGCAAATGTTCTGAACACGGCAGTCGACGTAGTGCTGCTGGATACAACTTTCTGGGGTGGCATTCGCGTCTGTGTTAAGGCCGCGGGAGTTTGCGAAACGTTTCAACTGGGCGTGGCCGTGCATTCTTCAGGCGAGCTCGGAATTCAGCTCGCAACGATGCTACATCTCGGCGCCGTGTTACCGAATCTGTCGTTCGCGGCTGACGCGCATTACCATCATTTAACAAGCGATATCATCGAAGGTGGTAAGCTGAAGTACCACAACGGTGCGATTGCTGTACCGACTGCGCCTGGTCTGGGTGTTAAGCTGGACCGCGAAAAAGTTGCTGAGTATCGTGAGTTGTATCGTCGTCTGGGCTCGTACCCTTACGATCAGGATCCGCTGCGGCCGGGTTGGACGCCGACGATCCCGAACGATCGTTGGGCTGATCCGCTGGACGCAAGAGTCCCCGAGATTCATCCACAGATTACACAGATTTAGAAAAAAGATTATGGTGACGTCAACCGAAAGTCGCACGAAGTTCGCTGATTTGCTTACGCACCCGGAAGAACTGCGCACGCGAGTCGAAATAATTGTGAATTCAACGCCGGTAATGGATGTGCACACGCATCTGTTTCCGTCTGAGTTCAATGAGTTTTGTCTCTACGGCATCGACGAACTGCTGACCTATCACTATTTGACTGCCGAAACGCTTCGCTCGTCGAAAATCAGTCACGATCATTTCTGGCAGCTGTCAAAAACAGACCAGGCAGATCTTGTTTGGCAAACGCTGTTCGTTGAGAACTCGCCCACCTCGGAAGCGGCTCGGGGAATCATTTCGGTACTTGATGCCTTTGGCCTCGACACGCGTGCCGAAAACCTGAGCGAGGCGCGAGCGTTCTTTAAGTCGCGACGTGTGGCCGATCACATCGATCGGGTTTTCGACATCGCGCGAGTGAGCGGAGTTGTGATGACGAACGATCCGTTCGATGACGCAGAAGGCGAGATCTGGAAGAGTAATGTTGATGCAGATCCTCGTTTTAAGTCAGCGTTGCGCTTAGATCGTCTGCTGAATGGGAACGCGCTAACCGAAACGATCACGGACCTGCGGCACACTCTCGACGAGTGGATCGCGCGGATGAATCCCGTTTACATGGGCGTTTCGTTGCCGTCGGATTTCAAGTTTCCTGCTGACGACGCACGCGATCGGTTGCTGCGTGAAGTTGTTATCCCAACAGCGAAGGAGCATGGGCTTCCAATTACGTTGATGGTTGGTGTGCGTCGACGCGTCAATCCGAAGTTGCGTGAGGCGGGTGATGGTGTGGGCAAGGCTGATGTGACTGCGCTCGAAAGACTTTGTGTGGAGTATCCCGACGTCAAGTTCCTGGCGACTTTTCTTTCGCGTGAGAATCAGCATGAGTTGTGTGTAACGACGCGCAAGTTCAACAACCTGATGCCGTTTGGTTGCTGGTGGTTTTTGAACAATCCATCGATCGTCTCGGAGATTACGCGTGAAAGGTTGGAGTTGTTGGGCACAAGTTTTATCCCGCAGCATTCCGATGCTCGCGTGCTCGAGCAATTGATTTACAAGTGGAAACACGCGCGAAAAGAGATTGCGGATGCGCTCGCGGATTCATATGAGCGGCTATTGAGTAGTGGACGTGCTGTTACTGCCGAAGAAATTTCGAGGGATGTCAATCGGATGTTCAAGGGAAACTTTACTGACTGGGTCCAGAAGTAGTTTTTAACAGGATTTCAGGATTCACAAGATTCACATGATTGAATCCTGTAAATCTTTCTAATCCTGTAATCCTGTCTAACAAAACGTAAAAAGAGGACGCCTGCTTGAATAAATCGCGAGCCATTGGACTCACAATCAGCGTTACGCTCATCGTTTCAGTATTTTGCTTGCCCGTGGCGCACATGAATTCACAGGACAATCGTCCGGACTACAAGAATCCCCGCCTGCCGGTCGAACGACGCGTCGCTGACCTCCTTTCGCGCATGACCCTGGAAGAAAAGATCGCGCAGTTGACGTGCCTTTGGGCCAATCGTCCTCAAGTTAACCCGCAAACAGATTTTGCCACCGATCGTGGCGACTTCTCGCCGACCAAAGCAGCGGAAGTAATGAAACACGGCATCGGCCAGATCGCGCGACAACGAGAACGCAAAGGGCCACGCGAAGGTGCGACGTTTGCAAACGCACTCCAGAAATGGCTGGTGGAAAACACTCGACTCGGCATTCCAGCAATTTTCCACGACGAGATACTTCACGGTCACATGGCCAAAGGCAGTACGAGTTTCCCCCAACCGATCGCGCTTGCGACCACGTGGGATCCGGAGTTCATTACTCGAGTCTTTACTGCCGCTGCTCTCGAGACACGCGCCCGCGGCAGCCAGCTCGTTCTTGGGCCAAATCTGGATCTGGCGCGTGACGCTCGCTGGGGACGTACTGAAGAGACTTACGGTGAAGATCCGTATCTTACATCGCGCATGGCTGTAGCGATCGTGAAAGCATTGCAGGGACCGGGACCCGGCATTGATGAGAATCACGTGATGGCCACGGCGAAACACTTTGCCGCACATGGCCAGCCTGAAAGCGGTACCAACATTGCTCCCGTAAACTTTTCAGAACGCACATTGCGCGAATATTTTCTACCGAGCTTTAAGGCCGCGGTAACTGAAGCGGGAATTGCCGCCGTGATGCCGTCGTATAACGAAATCGATGGTATGCCGTCGCATGCAAACAGATGGTTGCTGCAAAAGTTGCTGCGTGAAGAGTGGGGATTTGAAGGTCTGGTGGTCTCCGACTATTACGCGATTCCGCAGATGATGGATCTACATCACATCGCTTCAGACAAGTTGATGACGGCGAAGCTCGCGATCGAAGCCGGTGTCGACACGGAACTTCCTGATCCCGATTCGTATACGACGCTCTCGCAGTTAGTAAGAGATGGTCAGGTTTCTGAAGCGATGATCGATCGAGCGGTGGCGCGAAATCTGCGGGCGAAGTTTTTGCTCGGCTTGTTTGAAAATCCCTATACGGATGTCGAACGGACGGTGCGTATCACGAATTCGAGTGAACATCGAGCGCTAGCTGCCGAGGCTGCGCGCAGATCGATCACGCTGCTGAAAAACGAGAACAATCTGTTGCCGTTGAATGCGAATGCGTTGCGGTCGATAGCTGTTATTGGACCAAATGCTGCGCAGGTCCATCTCGGTGGTTACAGTGACGAACCTTTGCGCGGTGTCAGCGTGTTGCAGGGAATCAAGGACAAGGTCGGCGCCAAAGTGAAGATTAACTATGCCGAGGGTTGCAAGATAACCAAAGAAGGTGGGGTTTGGTTTGCTGATAGCGCTCATCTCAGCGATCCGGCAGAAGATCAGAAGTTGATCGCGGAGGCGGTTCAAGTTGCAAAGGGCTCTGATGTCGCACTCCTCGTGTTGGGTGGCAATGAGGACACAAACAAGGAAGGATGGGCCGATAACCATCTCGGCGACCGGGATAGTCTTGATCTGGTTGGGCGACAGAATGATCTCGTAAAAGCCGTGCTTGAAACCGGCAAACCGACCATCGTGCTGTTGATTAACAGTGGTCCACTTTCGATCAATTACATCGCGGAGAATGTGCCCGCAATTCTCGAGGGATTCTATCTGGGTCAGGAAACCGGCGTCGGCGTGGCCGATGTTCTCTTTGGCGATTTCAATCCGGCGGGCAAGCTCACGATTAGCTTTCCACGATCAGTGGGCCAGTTGCCGCTGTACTACAACCGCAAATGGACTGCCCGTCGCGGTTATCTCTTCGCCAACAAAGAGCCTCTGTTTCCGTTTGGCTTCGGTCTCAGCTACACGACCTTCGCCTATTCGAGTTTGAAAGTTAATCCGGCGCGGATCGGCGTCGCTGGTGATACGAAAGTGAGCGTGACGGTAACGAACACCGGCAAGCGCGCGGGAGACGAAGTCGTGCAGCTTTACATTCGCGACGTCGTGAGTTCAGTTACCCGGCCAATAATGGAGCTCAAAGACTTCAAACGAATCTCGCTTGCGCCAGGCGAGAGTAAGACGGTTGACTTTGTGATCACGCCTGACAAACTATCGTTTCTCGATCTGAATATGAAAAGTATCGTCGAGCCGGGATGGTTTGACATCATGGTGGGAACAAGTTCGGTAAAGTATGAAACCGCTAAGCTCGAAGTGGTTGCAAAATAGCCACAAAAAGGCACAAAAAGCACATCAAAGAATTGCTCCTACTTTTCTGCTTCTTTGCGGGTTGGTGATGTGCGTTACGGTCACCGCACAACAGAGAGCCTTGAAGGACGCGTTTAAGAACGACTTCAAGATCGGGGCGGCGTTGAACCGTCGCCAGATCTTCGAGGAAGATGCTCGCGGCGCGCAGATCGTCACTACACACTTCAATAGCATCACTCCGGAGAACATTCTAAAATGGGCTCTGGTCCATCCCGAGCCGGACCGGTACGACTTTACTGCTGCGGATCGTTTTGTTGAGTTTGGCGAAAAGCGCGGGATGTTCATCGTGGGACACACGCTCGTTTGGCACAACCAAACACCTCGTTGGGTCTTTGAAAATGGAAAAGGAAATCCTATCGGTCGAGAGATGTTGCTGAAGCGTTTGCGCGATCACATTTTTACAGTCGTTGGTCGTTATAAAGGAAGAATCAAAGGTTGGGACGTGGTCAACGAAGCTCTGAACCAGGACGGCACGATGCGGCAGTCGCCGTGGTTCAAGATCGTTGGTGAAGACTATCTGGTTCAGGCTTTCAAGTTTGCGCACGAAGCAGATCCGAGTGCTGAGCTTTATTACAACGACTACGATCTGGAACTACCGGCGAAGCGCGCCGGTGGAGTGGAATTAATCAAGAAACTCAAAGCGGCTGGTGTGCCGATCTCAGGAGTCGGTCTCCAGAATCATAATCAACTTGAATGGCCTTCCGCTGCGGACGAAGACGCGACCATCGGCGCATTCTCAGCCCTTGGTCTAAAGATTCACATCACCGAACTGGACGTCGACGTATTGCCGCGTACCACCAAGCCCGGTGCAGACTACGCGGTCGATGTTCCAGTGACACCGCAGTTGAATCCCTACGTCGATCGATTACCTGATGCGATCCAGCTGGCACTTGCTAATCGCTACGCGGAGTTGTTTCAGGTTTATCGTAAACATCGCGACGCGATTGAGCGCGTAACTTTTTGGGGTGTCGCAGACGGAGATTCCTGGCTCAACAACTGGCCTATGAAAGGCCGGACGAATTATCCGCTCCTATTCGATCGGTACGGTCGAGGCAAGCCGGCGTTAGCTGCCGTCATCAACACAAGCAGTCTTAGTAACAGTTTGACATTGCCGGTGGAATTGACCGCCGAACCGGTGTGCTTTATGTGCCTTTTTGTGGCTAACATTCAACGTGTGAGGGATACATGGCAAGCAACAACTATCAACCGAAACCGGAACACAAGTTCACCTTTGGTCTATGGACTGTAGGTAATCGTGGGCGAGATCCATTTGGCGACGCGACGCGCGCGACGGTGAGCCCGGTAACGATCGTCAAGCGTCTGAGTGAACTTGGTGCTTACGGAGTAAATCTGCACGACAACGATCTGGTGCCGATTGATGCGACGCCGTCTGACCGGGACCGCATCGTCAGCGAGTTCAAAAAGGCACTCGACGACTACGGCATGAAAGTGCCGATGGCCACGACAAATCTCTTTTACGATCCGGTTTTCAAAGATGGTGCTTTTACGTCGAGTGATCCGCGAGTGCGAATGTATGCATTGCAGAAGACGATGCGATCGATGGACCTCGGGGCTGAGCTTGGCGCGCACATCTACGTCTTCTGGGGTGGTCGCGAGGGCGCCGAAGTCGACGCAGCCAAAGATCCGCGTGAAGCACTGAAGTGGAATCGTGAAGCGTTGAACTTCCTGTGCGAGTACTCAATCGATCAGGGTTACGACTACAAGTTTGCTTTAGAGGCGAAACCAAATGAGCCGCGCGGTGATATTTATCTGCCGACGACGGGGGCGATGCTTGGTTTTATTGCGACGTTAGATCGTCCGGAGATGGTTGGTGTGAATCCTGAAGTTGGTCATGAGCAGATGTCCGGACTTAACTTCTATCACGTGGTGGCTCAGGCGATTGAAGCGGGCAAACTTTTTCATATCGATCTCAACGATCAGAAAGGCCCACGCTTCGATCAGGATCTGCGGTTTGGATCTGAGTCGATTAAGAATCTCTTCTTCCTGGTGCGGCTGCTGGAAGCTGCTTACGATGGTCCACGACACTTCGATGCGCATTCTTACCGTAGTGAGGATGAGGAGGGTGTGTGGGTGTTTGCAGCCGGGTGTATGAGGAATTATTTGATTTTGAAAGAGAAGGCGCGGCAGTTTGATGAGGATCGGGAGATTCAGGCGTTGCTTGGTGAGATACGTAATGGTGGTGACGCGCCGATCGGACGTTACAGCGCAGAGAACGCGAAGCGAGTGAAGGAGATGCCGCTCGATCGAGTTGAGTTAGCACGTAAGCGCTTGCCGTACGAAAGATTGGACCAGTTGACGGTTGACATCCTGCTGGGTGTTCGGCAATGACAGGGCGGTTTGACAGGATTAACAAGATGAAATCCTGTGCATCTTGTAAAAAATCCTGTCAATCCTGTCTACTTTTCCTATTGGCGCTTGCGCTCTTAGCAACACTCACACATCAAAACGCTTCGACGCAATCGATCCCTCCTTACAAGAATCCGAACCTCCCCATTGATGTACGCGTCAACGATCTCGTCTCGCGGATGACGCTGGAAGAAAAAGTCCTGCAAATGCAGAACGGCGCGCCAGCTATCGAGCGTCTCGGTGTGCCTGCATACGATTGGTGGAACGAAGCCCTGCACGGCGTCGCACGCGCCGGCTACGCCACCGTCTTCCCGCAGGCTATCGGTTTAGCCGCAACGTGGGACACCAGGTTGATGCACGACGTCGCCGATGTCATCTCAACTGAAGCACGTGCGAAGCATCACGAGTTCGTTCGCAACAACCAACACGGTCGTTACCAGGGACTCACTTTCTGGAGTCCAAACATCAACATCTTTCGCGATCCGCGCTGGGGACGTGGGCAGGAAACTTACGGCGAGGATCCCTATCTGACCGCAAGACTTGGTGTTGAGTTCGTCAAAGGACTACAAGGTAATGACCCGCGTTACTTCAAAGTGATCGCCACCCCAAAGCATTACGCCGTCCACAGCGGTCCGGAACCTGAACGTCACAGCTTTGACGCAAAAGCTTACGAACGAGATCTGCGCGAGACTTATCTGCCTGCGTTTCACGACACGATCGTCGAGGCGAAAGCCTATTCGATCATGTGTGCCTACAATCGGACGAATGGCGAACCATGCTGCTCCAATAAAAACTTGATGGTGGACATTCTGCGCGGCGAGTGGGGCTTCAATGGTTACGTTGTTTCTGACTGCGGCGCGGTCAGAGACATCTGGGAGTATCACAAGTTTGTAAAGACCGAAGCTGAAGCTTCAGCCCTCACAGTGCGCGCGGGAACTGATCTGACGTGCGGTAACGAGTACGTCAAGCTACTGGAAGCGCTGCAGAAGGGATTGATCACTGAAGCGGAGATCGATACTTCACTGAAACGTCTGATGACAGCGCGCTTCCGTCTCGGCATGTTCGATCCACCCGAAATGGTCCCGTACGCCCGCATTCCGTTTTCGCAGAACGATACTCCGGAACATAGGCGACTCGCGTTGAAGACAGCGCGCGAGTCAATGGTGTTATTGAAGAACGCGAATCACACGCTTCCGTTGAAAAAGGATCTGAAGAGTATTGCTGTTATTGGACCAAACGCGGATGCGCCTGAAGTATTGTGGGGAAACTATAACGGCCGGCCTTCGCGCTTGGTTACACCGCTAGCGGGAATCAAAAGCGCCGTCTCACCAAATACGAAAGTGGCATACGCGCCTGGTTCTACGCTTGCGGGAGAACCGGTCGTGCCTGTCCCTGCGTCCGCTTTGACTGTGAACGGTAAGGATCCAGGCGTTCAGGCGGAGTATTTCAACAACTCGGAACTTCGTGGTCTTCCGGCAACAACTCGCATTGACGAGCGCATCGATTTCAACTGGGGGCGCTACAAACCTGTTGCGGAATTGAGTGAAAACAATTTTTCCGTTCGTTGGACCGGCAGGCTCACTCCTGCGGAGTCAGGCAAATACACACTGGGGTTCACTGCCGATGACGGCGCGCGGCTCTACCTCGATAATCAACTTTTGGTGGATGCATGGACCAACAATCCGACGAAGACCGTTACCAGGGAAGTCAGTCTGGAAGCGGGTCGGAATTACGAACTGCGAATGGAATACTTCCAAAACAATCGCGAGGCAGTAGCAAAGCTCGTCTGGTCCTATCCGCGGCTTACCGAAAGGATGATTGAGGAGGCCGTCAGCGCCGCTAAAAACGCAGACGCGAGTGTACTTGTACTCGGGATCTCCGCCGGGCTTGAAGGCGAAGAGATGCCGGTGAAGGTTGAAGGTTTTCGTGGCGGCGATCGCACCGACCTGTCCTTGCCCAGGCCACAGGAAGAGTTGCTGAAAGCAGTAGTGGCGACGGGCAAACCGGTTGTGGTTGTGTTACTCAGCGGTAGTGCACTCGCCGTGAACTGGGCCAACGAAAATGCGTCTGCGATTTTGCAGGCGTGGTATCCCGGTGGTGAAGGTGGAACCGCGGTTGCCGACGTTTTGTTTGGTGATTACAACCCGGCGGGACGATTACCGGTAACGTTTTATAAGTCTGTGGACCAGTTGCCGCCGTTTACTGATTACAGCATGCAGGGGCGGACGTATCGTTACTTCAAGGGCGAGCCGCTTTATCCATTCGGCTTTGGGTTGAGCTACACGAATTTCGCGTACAGCAATCTGCGATTTGATTTGCGATCCGTGAAGGCGGGCCAACCGATCAAGGTGACTGTTGATGTGAAGAATGCAGGCGACAGGGCCGGAGAGGAAGTGGTCCAGTTGTATCTCACAGATGTTGTGGCATCAGCGCCTGTCCCCATACGCACGTTGATTGGATTCGATCGTATTTTACTCAAACCAGCCGAGAAGCGCAGCGTCACGTTTACGATCAAGCCGCGCCAGATGTCGTTGATAGACGACCGCGGCAAACGAATAATTGAGCCCGGGGAATTCCTGATCAGCGCCGGCGGCGGTCAACCAGGGTTTAAAGGAACATCTTTCGTGAGCGGAAAGTTTTCAGTCAACGGAACATCACTCGAACTCTCCGAACGATAAAATCCTGTGAATCTTGTTAATCCTGTCTAAACTTGACTCGGAGATAAAGGTAGACAAGATTACAGGATTAACAAGATATGGACTTTGTTTGAACCCTGCGCTAAAGTCCATCCCGCCCGGAAATCCAATTCACAAATCAATGAGGCGCCCATGAAAGCTCGGCTTTTCTTGTTGCTGACACTGCTGCTGTTTCCCGCCATCGCGCACGCGCAGGTGCTCGGTGATCCAGTCGACGTCAGTCAGGATTTTCAGAAAATGGAGAACGTCTACTTCGTTGGTAGTCGCGTCACCTCGTTCGATACCGCCACCGGCGAGGGCACATTGCAATGGGACCGCTACCTTCGAAACACAACCCTCTCTTTCAACAAGATCGACGTTGGCTTTACGCGCGGCAAGGCCACTGAATTTCCCGGCACTGAATACGATCAGGATCCGGCGCTGCCTTTTTCCATCACTTTCGTGAGTCCGCGCACCGTGCGCTTGCGCCTCTCGACGAGAGCTGTGCCAATGAACGATGGGCAGTCGCTGATGCTTGCCGGCCCGGTGCCAAAGGATGGCTCGTGGAAAGTCGAACAGAATGATCGCGAAATCGTTTACACGGGCGCGAATGGCAAGGTGCGCATCGTCAAACAACCGTGGCACATCGAGATTTACGATCAGCGTGGGCGACTGCTCACGCGCACTCAGAACATCGGCGATCCGGCAACGTTCATCACGCCGATTCCGTTTTCATTCGTGCGTCGATCCAGCGATCTCTCGCGTCGCATCGCTGCGACTTTTGAACTTCAACACGATGAAAAGATCTTTGGTTGCGGCGAATCATTTACGCGCTTCAACAAGCGCGGACAGCGTGTGTTTGTCTGGACGCGCGACGGTATGGGAACGCAAAACGAGTACATGTACAAACCGATTCCGTTCTTTCTCAGCAGCAACGGATACGGAATGTTTGTGCACACGAGTGCGCCGTTGACGTTCGACTTCGGTAAGTACTACGATGCCCATAACACGATTTATTCAGGCGACGAAAACCTCGACATCTTTCTATTTCTCGGCGAGCCCAAAGACATTCTTTCGGAGTACACCGCCCTCACCGGTCGCAGTCCCGTGCCACCGCTCTGGTCGTTTGGTTTCTGGATGAGTCGCATCACTTACAACTCGGAAGAACAGGCACGCCAGGTGGCCCAACAACTCAGAGCCCACAAGGTGCCAGCGGATGTAATTCACCTTGACACCGGTTGGTTCGAAACTGACTGGCGCAGCGATTACAAGTTTTCGACTTCACGGTTCAAGGATCCGGCGAAGATGATCGCCGATCTGAAACAGCAGGGCTTTCATATCAGTCTCTGGCAATACACTTACTTCACCAGCAAGAATGATCTGTGGAAAGAGATGGTAGAGAAAGGATATCAAGTTAAGAATGAAGGCGGTCAACTCCCGTTCGAGGATGCAACGCTCGACGTGAGTAATCCCGAAGCAGTGAAGTGGTATCAGGGGAAACTCAGAGATTTGCTGAAGCTCGGTGTGGGGGCGATCAAAGTCGACTTCGGCGAAGGCGCGCCGGTAACGGGACAATACCATTCAGGATTGAGTGGCTGGTACGAACACAATTTGTATCCGTTGCGTTACAACAAGGCTGTCGCGGAGGTCACGAAAGAAGTCACGGGCGACGATGTGATTTGGGCGCGTAGTGCGTGGGCCGGCAGTCAGCGTTATCCGCTTCATTGGGGCGGCGATGCGGAGAACACCGATTCAGCAATGGCGGCGGAGCTGCGCGGCGGACTCTCGTTCGGACTGTCGGGCTTCACTTACTGGAGTCATGACGTTGGTGGCTTTGTGCAAAAGGCACCTCGTGATCTTTACCGGCGCTGGATGGCGTGGGGAGTTTTAACCTCGCACACACGCGCGCATGGAGCACCGCCGCGGGAGCCTTGGGAATATGATGAGGCGTTGACGGAAGATTTTCGAAGGGCTTTAGGTCTGCGATATTCGTTGATGCCTTATATCTATGCGCAGGCGAAGGATTCGTCGGCGCGTGGGTTTCCGATGGTGCGACCGTTGTTCTTCGAGTATCCGAACGATCCGAGTTCATGGACCATCGATGACGAGTACATGTTTGGATCCGATCTGCTCGTGGCGCCGATGTTTGCGAGTGGCGACCGCCGGAAAGTTTATCTGCCGCCGGGAACGTGGATCGATTATCAAAGTGGACGGGTTTACGAAGGCGAGAAGTGGCACGAGATTGCGTTAGGTCCGATCCCTGTTGTGCTGCTCGTTAAGAATCACGCGGTGTTGCCGCATGTCAAAGTTGCGCAGAGCACGAATGATATTGATTGGGACAATGTCGAGCTGCGTGTTTTCAGTACTGATAATGCGGCCGCGACCGGGCTCTTCACTCGACCCGGCGGTGATGTGCAAACGCTGTCACTTGTGCCGCGTGGACGAGCTTATGCGTTGAGCAGTGATCCACAGGCGGGAAAGGTGAAGTGGGATATAAAGGTTCAGAGTCTCGTGCGATAGGGGCGGCTTCACAGGATTTACATGATTGATACAGGATGTACAGGATTAACCTCTTAATCCTGTTAATCCTGTTAATCCTGTTTCATCTTGTTCATCCTGTCTAAAACGATGCCACGAAAAATAACCCGCCGAAGGTTTCTTACGGATGTAAGTGTCGCCACCGCGGCACTCCCATTTGCGTCGCAGATTCTCAACGCTGCGGTTGACGAGCAATCTCTGTTGTTGTGGTACGACAAACCAGCGAGTGAGTGGACCGAGGCGTTGCCAGTCGGAAACGGTCGCCTCGGAGCAATGATCTTCGGTGGTCCGGCAAACGAACAACTCCAGCTAAACGAAGACACTCTCTACGCTGGTTCGCCTTACGATCCAAACAACCCGGAAGCTTTGCACGCGTTGCCTGAAGCGCGCCGTCTCATCTTCGAAGGCAAGTACAAAGAAGCACACGATCTGGTTGGCGCGAAGATGATGGCCCAACCGATCAAGCAGATGCCTTACGAACCGCTTGGCGATCTGAAACTCTCTTTCCCGGATCACGAGAACGTCACTAACTATCGCCGCCAACTCGATCTCAATACAGCGATCGCTACTGTTTCTTACAAAGTTGGTCCCACAACCTTTACGCGCGAAGTGTTTGTGAGCCCGGTAGACCAGGTTATCGTTGTTAAGTTAACAGCCTCTGCCCCACGCCAATTGAAATTCTCCGCCACCTTCGAGACCCCACAGAAAGCAACCGTTTCGATACCGGGTAACAGCGCATTGGTGCTGCGTGGCGTGAATGGCGACGCGTTCGGCATCAAAGGTGGCTTGAATTTTGAAGTGCGGGCGGTGGTGGTTGCGTCAGGCGGCGAAACTGTCGCCGAGAATCAAAAGGTCGTTGTCAGGAACGCTGATTCAGCCGTCATTGTCATTGCAGCCGCGACCAGTTATGCAAATTATAAAAATACAAACAGGGATCCGCAGGCGATTACCAGCGAACACCTTGTTGCTGCCGGTCGCAAATCATTTGACCGACTTCGCGCCGATCACGTGCGCGAACACCAGCGACTCTTTCACCGCGTCAAACTGAACCTCGGAAGAACCGCGGTCGCAGATCTGCCGACGGACCAAAGGCCGGCGCAGTTTTTACAAGGTTTGGATCCGCACCTCGCGACGCTCTATTTCCAGTATGGCCGCTATCTCCTGATTTCATCTTCGCGTCCCGGCACGCAGCCCGCGAACTTGCAGGGTATTTGGAACCATCTGATGACGCCTCCGTGGGAAAGCAAGTACACCATCAATATCAACACGGAGATGAACTACTGGCCGGTAGAAACTACGAACCTGTCGGAGTGTCATGAACCGCTGCTGCGAATGGTGTCGGAACTGGTTGAGAATGGTTCGCGCACAGCACGAGTCCATTACGGCGCACGCGGCTGGGTTTGCCATCACAACACTGATCTGTGGCGACAAACCGCGCCGATAGATGGTCCACTCTGGGGATTCTGGCCCACCGGCGGAGCATGGCTTTGCACACACCTCTGGCAGCACTACGAATTCACCAACGACAAACAGTTTCTGGCGCGCGCTTATCCGGTGATGAAAGGCGCCGCAGAGTTTTTTGTAGATACGCTGGTAGAAGAACCACGACATAAATGGCTGGTGACTTGTCCGTCGATTTCACCCGAGAACAAACACCCGAGTGGTGTTGCGATCTGCGCTGGACCAACGATGGACATGCAGATCATTCGCGATCTATTCATTCAGACGTTCCAGTCAGCGCAAACTCTGGGTATCGATCAGGAATTCAGCGCTAAGGTCGGCGACTTGATAAGGCGATTGCCGCCGTATCAGGTGGGGAAAGCCGGTCAGCTTCAGGAATGGTTGGACGATTGGGACCTCGATGCTCCGGAACGTCAGCACCGCCACGTCTCCCATCTTTACGGACTCTTCCCCAGCAATCAGATCACGCAACACCGCACTCCGGATCTTTTTGCAGCGGCGAAGAAAAGTCTCGAATTACGTGGCGACGTGGGAACGGGTTGGAGCCTGGCGTGGAAGATCAACTTATGGGCGAGGTTGCGCGACGGCGATCACGCGTACTTGTTATTACAGAAAGCTCTGTCGCCGGTATACGCGAAGGAGTTCCGTGGGGGAGGTGGTGTCTATCGCAACTTATTCGATGCTCACCCGCCGTTTCAAATCGACGGAAACTTCGGCGCCGCCTCCGGGATTGTGGAAATGCTGATGCAGAGTCACACGGGTGAGATCGAATTGTTACCGGCGTTGCCGGCTGCGTGGCCCAACGGCTCGGTGAAGGGTCTGCGAGCACGCGGCGGCTTCGAGATCGATATCGATTGGAAGAACGGCGCCCTGGACCACGCCACCATCCACAGCATCACCGGCACCTCCTGCAACGTCCGCTACCGCGACAAACTTGTGCCACTAAAATTACGCCGGGGCGCCACGAAAGGCATCAAAATTTGGCCACAAAAAGGCACAAAAAGCACCTACAGGATTGTTCCACGAACCCTGATTTCCTAATCATTGTGTGCTTTTGGTGCCTTTTTGTGGCTACTTCAGGAATTGGGTGACGCCGTCGTTGAGGCGATGGGATTCGCAGCTGGTGGCGAGGTGGCCACAGTCGCCGTCGAGGTCGAGCAGTTTTGCGCCGAGCAGATTAGCGAATTCGGTGGCTGGTCCAGGGGTGACGACGTGATCGTACTTTGCCACAACTACAAACACCTTTGCTTTCACAGCCCGGGCAGCGCGTTCAAGTGAACCACTAAAATCGCGTGAGACGTCGAGTTTCATCATCGCCTGCACCTGACGAATTTTGTCGTTCGCGTCTGAACGATGTGCATCACTTCGCGCTTTCGCAAGATCGGCAAACACTTGCTCACGTGTCTTGCGCCTGTTGTAATCGGACGGAGTCGTCAGCAACAGTTCACCAAATGCAAAGTCAAGAGCGCGAGCTGGATTCGCAGAATAGTTTCCACCTCGCCAATCTCGATCTCGCATCAGTGCATCAATCTGTGCCTGCCAGAGCATCAAGTCGTATGGCGCCAGTCGCGGCGAGCCGACAATCGGAATCGCTTTCTCCATGAAGTCGGGATACGAGACGAGCCACTGAAACACCTGCATCCCGCCCATCGAAATACCGACTACTGCCTTTACCCGATGAATGTTAAGTACGCGAGTTAAGAGTTCGTGTTGTGTTGCAACTGTGTCGCGCAAACTGAATTCGGGAAAGCGCATGCGCGGCTGGAGTCGACTGTTTGATGGCGAGGAAGAAACACCGTTGCTCAGCGCGTCGATCGCAACGACGAAATATGACGTGCTGTCGATCAGTCTTCCGGGTCCAAAATTCGATTTGAGTTGTTCGGTTGTGCCGCCGGCCCAGGTGGGAAACACGATGACATTAGATTTGTCCTGATTGAGTGTTCCGAAGGTTCGATAACCGATACGGCAGTTGCGGATAACGCCGCCATTTTCGAGTTTGAAGTTGCCGAGATTGGCAAACAGTTGCTCCTGTCCGACTACGACGAGCGCAAATAGATGCAGTATCAGCAGTCCACAGATTACGCAGATTGATCTTTTCATCTGTTCTTATTTCTGGAACACGATGTTGTCGACCAGGACCATGCCGTTTTGCGGCGTGCATTGATTGCAAAAAGCGCTGATGCTGATCGCCGTCAGTTTTTTCAACACTTCTTTGGGATCGACTTTCTCGGCCCAGGAAGGTTGCTGCAGACCCTTCAATGGGATTACGTAAGTGTTGAGTCCCTGCTTGAGTCGTATCGGCAATTGCGGAAAGCCGGCGTTGATGTTTATGCCCTGTCCGTGACTGACAAACTCGACGCGCAACGAATCGACGCCGGTTGCGTAGAGTTGCAACGTCATCTGTTTATAGCCGCTCATGTCGTCGGCAACAGGTTTGCCATCTTTCATCGGCCGTCCTTGCACTTCGAGTGTCACGTTGGCCCACTGGTTCGGTCCAACAAGGTTGTATTCAAACGACGCAAGATGGTTTTGCGGCGCATCTCTTAGAACAATCCGTTCCGGAGCCCCAGGAGAAGCATTGGCGAGTCCCTTGAACTTTACTGGCATAGATTCCTGCGCTGCATAGATCTGCACCAGGCCGCCATTGTTGCTGACCGCTCGTCCGTTTTCGACCTTCTCAAAATCAGCATAGACGAGTTTGTCGCCAGACTCTTGAGACAGACTGGCCACTGAAAGCAGGACCACGATTGTTAAGGAAGCAAACAATTTCATAATCGATACTCCTTTGGCCACAAAGTGGCAAAAGCACTAAAGGTTAGGAAAAACTTTTGTGCCTTTTGAGCTTTTTTGTGGCTCCTCCCATTGGTTTGTCGTCGCGGAACGGAAGACTGCATCCAGAACAGCCATATTGTGAATCGCATCCTCCAGCGGGATCGGCTGATCGCGGTTTTCTCGAATCGCTTGAGAGAAGAGAGAGCCCTGGATTTCATATTGATCGCAAGTGGGAAACTCAATTGTTTCTGCACTCTCTCCCGTCAAATCCTTGCCGTCGTCGAGCACGATCCGAGTGGGTCGATCGTTAGGGGCGTTAAAGGGAATAAGCACTTCGATCCTGCCTTCAGTTCCATGAAAGATCATGCGTTGATAAGGCGCGAGACGTGTGCTGCAGGTAAACGTCGAACGACCGTTTGGGAAATCAAGTGTTGCACTCGTCAGTGTGTCGGTGCCGGTTGCCGGATCGCGTTCGATAAAGCCAAGCACACGGCGCGGCTCTGTCTCATACATGAAGCGAGAGATCGTAATCGGATAACAACCGATATCCATCAGTCCGCCGCCACCGAGCTCGAGCTGATTGCGAATATTTGCCGGATCGGGATTGAAGTAACTGAAGAAGCCCGTGATCGATCTCAGTGAACCGATTCTGCCTGAATGAATCAGTCTACGCGTGGCGAGCCACTGCGGGTGCGTTCGCACCATGAATGCTTCCTGTATCCGCACGCCAGTGCGATTGCGAACATCGATCAGCGTTCTTGCCTCTGTTGCATTCAGCGCGATCGGTTTTTCACAAAGGACATGTTTACCAGCTTCAGCGGCTTTTGCCGTCCACGGCACATGCAAGTGGTTGGGAAGCGGAATATAAACTGCCTCAATAGATTTGTCTGCGAGCAGTTCCTCGTAACTTCCGTAAGCGTGCGCAATGTTTAGTTCGCCTGCCGCCGCCTTTGCTTTCGAGAGATCGCGCGACGATATCGCAGCGATCTCACACCAGTTGCTACGCTGCATCGCCGGTATGACCTTCGTCACCGCGATCTTCGCAGTCCCTAAAATCCCCCAACGAACTTTATTTTCCATCCGTTTAATCCGTGGCTAAAACGCGTCGAAGACAGAACGAATGCGTAGTCGCTCGTGGAACTGTTCTATCGTTAGCAGCTCGCGCGAACGAAATTCAACGTTTACTTCTCTGCCGGGCGCGAGATTGAAGAAGTTGTCGGAAAAGAATCCGTCCTGCTCTGCGACTGAAAGATAAACAGCCTTCGCGAACTTGTCAGTAGTCAGTTTGACGCTGTAGCCGCCGCGTATGCGCGACACCTCAGAGGTGATGGTCGGTTTCGAGAAGGTCAGCTCTTTGAACGGCGCGAAAAAGTAATCGTGACTCGAAACCACTTTTCCATTCACCAGCAGTTCGCAATACACGACTGCATTCTTGCCGTCGGTTCCACCGAGGAGTTCTTCCACTCTCAAGTCGAAATACGAACGACTCGTGAGTGGGGCGACAGTCACGTCCTGGAGGAAACTCTTCAGAGTTGCACCGTCGAAGTTCATGAGCGTGACCCTTAGTTTAGCCGGAACAGCCTTCGGGCGATCCGAAACGACGAACAGTTTCAGATACCCTTTTTGCACTGTCGGACTAACAAGCAGATCGCTGTAGAACCGTCGCGCAAAGTATTGCAGTGCTTTCCATCGTCCGAAATAGTCGATGCTGGACCATGACGCGACCGGCCAGCAATCGTTGATCTGCCAGTAGAGCGAACCCATGTTGTGAGGCATGATCCGGCGCAAGTGCTCAGCGCCGACGCGGATTCCGTCGGCTTGCAAGACCTGGCTCACGTACAAAAACGATTCGAAATCTTTAGGCTGTGCGTAGTCGCGCAACATGTATTCACGCACGAGCTGATTGCCGCGCGGATGCCGTTGATGCGCAAGCATGATCGGCGACTCGATGTCTCTCTCGGATTCAAGGGTGTAAGCCTTCACTGTTTCGATGTTCGGAAACGATTGAAATCCGTATTCACTCATGAATCGCGGCTTCTGTTTTTCGTAGTCACTGAACGGTTCCGCGGCATGCCAGACTCTCCAGAAGTGAACGTCGCCGCTGCGCAGTGAATCCGGATCGTCGTCGAGGCCGCCATGCGGCGAGCTGGGCCAGTACGGCCGCGACGGATCGAACTTCGCCGTTACTTCCTGCAAAACTCCATGGAAGATTTTCTTATAGTCGTCCCAAAGTGATGCCGGTAGATTCTGCCGCCAGCCCCAGTTCATCCAACCGGTCTCGATCTCGTTGTTGCCGGCCCAGAGAACAAGGCTCGGATGATTTCGGAGGCGCTTAACATTGTCGATCGCTTCCGCACGAACACTGTCGAGGAAGTCCTGCGTCGCAGGGTACATGCTGCAGGCAAACATGAAATCCTGCCAGACAAGTATTCCCATTTCATCGCACAGTTCGTAAAACACATCCGCTTCATAGATGCCGCCGCCCCAAACGCGCAGCATGTTCATATTGCTGTCGCGCACGGATTTGATCAGATACCGGTATTTTTCTTTGCCAATGCGTGTCGGAAAGCTGTCGGCGGGGATCCAGTTTCCGCCTTTCGCGAAGACGGGAATGCCGTTGATTACAAACATGAAGCTCTGGCCGTCTTCGTCGCGTTGCTGGCGGAGTTCGAGAGTTCGCAGTCCGGTCTTCGTAGTCTTTTCGTCTGTGACTCGACCGTTTACAAGACTACGAGCCCGGAAATTGTAGAGTGGTTGCGCGCCGAGTCCGTTGGGCCACCAGAGCCGCGGTCGAGCGACTTTGAAATCGAACGAGACGTGGTTCGTTCCTGTGTTTAGGTTGACTTGTTGTTTACCGGCGACCGTTTTGTCGGTCAGATTGTCGAGCAGAATCGTCGCGGTTCCAGCGGTGCTGGCTTCAACTTCGACGGTTGCGGTCAACTCAGCAATGCCGTTTGAGATTTTTTTGACTACTACTTGCAGATCATTTACACGCGCCACGTCCCATGCGTGAAGTGAAACCGGGCGCCAGATGCCGCTCGTCACAAACCTCGGACCCCAATCCCAGCCGTAGTGATACGGCGCTTTGCGCGTGAACGGAGACGTCTTTTCACCCTGATCGTTTGGCGCCGGGAGTTGATAGTTCAACTTCGCCATCACGGGCAAAATCTCGTTAACAGGCGATCGAAAAACGATTCGCAGCGTGTTAACGCCTGTTTTCAGGCTCTTTTTCGCGTCGATTCGCCAGGTGCGAAACATGTTGTCAGCTTTCAGCACCAGTTGTTCGTTCAAATAAACCTGTGCGTAGGTGTCGAGTCCCTCGAAGACGAGTTCGACATTTTCGCGTGCGAAAGTTTGCTGAGTGACCTTGAACGTCGTTTGGTATTCCCAGTCTTTCTTGTCAATCCACTGTTGTTTCTTTTCGTTATCGCGATAAAACGGATCGTCTATCAGCTTGTTTGCGAGCAGATCCGTATGCACACAGCCGGGCACAGTAGCGTCGTGCCAATCCGTTTTCCCCACCTCACGAAACTGCCAGCCAGTGTTGATTTGCATCACATTTTTGCCGTTATTCGAGCCGCCGCGCGTTGCTTGACCATTCACAACAACGATTGCGGCGAGGAGCAAAATTGGGCCAAGCCACCAGTATAGTTTTGTGCTCAACGGTAAACTTCTCCGGAAAATTTTATTTTGCTTTCTGAATTGACGCCTGATAAAAGATGCGCGTGCTGAAGCGAATCCGACGATCGATCACCCTGTTATTAGCCGTCGCTATTTTGCATCATGTGTCAAATATAGCGACACGGGCAGCTGTTTTTTCTGGTTCTGAAGTGACTTTGAATCAGGATAATCGCCCGAGTCTTGCCGCACGTGCGGCGCGTTTGCGTCGCGGAGTTAACCTGAGTCACTGGTTCTCGCAGGCCGCAAATTACTCGAAAACACATCTCGAAAGTCATACCACGGCGCAGGACATCACCCTGATCAAATCGATGGGGTTTGATCACGTGCGCTTTCCGATCGAACCGGCGCCGTTGCTCAGCGACACACCCGATCCTTCGATTTTGAACGCCACCTATCTCCAGTACGTCGACAATGCACTCGACATGATTCTGGGCGCGGGTTTGGCGGTTGTCGTTGATATTCATCCTAGTGACGAGTTCAAACTGCGGATGAATCGCGAAGAGCGGAGTATCGAAGCATTCGCGAAATTCTGGCGTGCATTCGCCACTCACTTGTCCAGGCGAGATCCGAATCTCGTGTTCCTTGAAGTCATCAACGAGCCGATGGTTGAAGACGGGTATCGCTGGTTTGGAATACAGGGAAAACTGATCGCTGCGATCCGTGCAGGCGCTCCGAATCACACGATAATCGCCAGTGGTCATCGCTGGTCGGGACTGTACGAAATGCTTTTTCTCGAGCCGTATTCCGATCAAAACGTGATTTACAACTTTCATTTCTACGAACCGTTTGCGTTCACGCACCAGGGCGCCACCTGGGCTGGTCCAAACCTGCCGTTCTACAAAAACGTTCCATATCCATCCTCACCGGACACTGTTAAAGTGCTGCTCGACACCATTCAGGACGAACCGGCGAAGTACAACCTGCTTCGTTATGGTGAAGAGAACTGGAACGCGGCGCGAATCGACAGGGAACTGGGAATGGCCGCTGCATGGGCTGAGAAGCATCACGTCATCATCACCTGTAATGAGTTTGGGGCTTTCCGGAAGTTTGCGCGCAGTTCGGATCGCGTGACGTGGCTGCGTGATATGCGAATCGCGCTCGAGAAGCACAGCATCGGTTGGACGATGTGGGACTATGCCGGTGGTTTCGCTACTGTGAACAAGTCGAACGGACAGGCGCAGGAAGACCCAGAGCTGTTGAAGGCTCTTGGCTTAAAACCTTAGACAGGATTTACAAGGTTTTTCAGAATGGACAGCTCAGTTATTGTAAATCCTGTCCAAATAAACTGATCAAATCTAAACGTATGAGCAGAAAACTAACCTTCGCCATTTGTTGCTTGCTATTCACGACTTCAATTTGTTTCGCGAACTCGCGTCCGGGAAAGCGAGTCTCATTCAACCATGACTGGCGCTTTCATCTCGGTGACATCGAAGACGGACAAGCTGTGGACTTAAACGACGCGCAGTGGCGGCAAATGGATCTGCCGCACGATTGGAGTATCGAAGGTGAGTTTAGTGAAAACGCTCCGTCCGGTACCGGTGGCGGTGCATTGCCCGGTGGTCTCGGCTGGTATCGCAAGACGTTCACCATTCCACTAACGTCAAAAGGCAAAGAGATCTTTATCGAGTTTGATGGCGTCTATCGCAACAGCGAGGTTTGGATCAACGGGCATTATCTCGGCAAACGCCCTTACGGTTACAGCTCGTTCATGTATGACCTGACCCCACATCTGATCTACGGCGGCGGGCGAAACGTAATTGCCGTTAAAGTTGATAATTCACAACAACCAAACTCGCGTTGGTATTCAGGTTCGGGTATCTATCGAAACGTTTGGTTGACCACAATCGATCCAGTGCACGTCGAACAGTGGGGCACGTACGTAACGACGCCCGAAGTTAACAGTCAGTCGGCAAGCGTCGTAATCAAAACTAAGGTAAGTAACGGTTCGCAGAGTGCGGCGCCGGTTAATCTAGTAACGATCATTCAAGATGCGAGTGGTAGAGAAGTGGCGCGCAACGTCGCGAAGGCAGTAGCTGGGAAAGACTCGCACGCCGAAGTTAGCCAAACGCTGAAGGTTTCGTCGCCAACACTTTGGTGGGACGATCGTCCATATGTTTACAAAGTGGTGTCGCAATTACAGCAGGGTGCAAAGGTTGTCGATCGCTACGAAACGCCACTCGGCATTCGCAGCTTTCGTTTTGACGTCGACAAAGGGTTTTTCCTCAATGGCAAACCGGTAAAGATTCGCGGCGTTTGCGATCATCACGATCTCGGTTCCCTGGGGGCTGCGGTCAATACACGCGCTATCGAGCGTCAGCTCGAGATGTTAAAGGAGATGGGCGTCAACGGTATTCGCACATCACACAACCCTCCCGCTCCGGAATTGCTGGAGCTTACTGACAAGATGGGGTTCATCGTGATGGACGAAGCGTTCGACATGTGGAAGATCGCGAAGACAAAATTCGATTACCACCTCGATTGGGATGAGTGGCACAAACGAGATCTGGAAGACATGGTCCTACGCGATCGAAATCACCCCAGCATCTTCATCTGGAGTATTGGTAACGAGGTGATGGAGCAGTGGAACAAAAATCCAGCAGGCGGGACCATCAGCAAAGAGTTGGGTGGCATCGTTCGCAATCTCGACCCGACTCGCCCCATCACGTCCGCAACCAATGGTGTGAGCCGCGACAACAAGGTGATTATGGAAGGCGACCTCGATCTAGTCGGCACAAATTACGCTCACGCGAAACTCCCGGAGTTTGCAAAAATGTTTCCAGGGCGAGCAATCATCGGCGCCGAAACGAACTCCTCTCTGCACATGCGCGGAAGTTACCGGATGCCCTCCGATGAGATTTTTCGCTGGCCCAGAGACGAGAAAGACATTCTTAAAGTTGGACCAACGTACGAGTGTTCCGCCTACGACAATTCCACTGCGCCCTGGGGATCAGCCCACGAAGAGACGTGGAAGCTTGTTAAGGACCATGATTTCTTTTCCGGCATGTATATCTGGACTGGCTGGGACTACATCGGAGAACCAACGCCGTTTCCGTGGCCCGCAGTCAGCTCCTATTTTGGCATCATCGATCTTGCCGGTTTCCCGAAAGATCCGTTCTACTTTTATCAGAGTGAATGGACCGATAAAACGATGCTGCACATATTTCCGCACTGGAACTGGAAATCGGGAGAGAAAGTTGATGTAGTTGCGTACTACAACAATGCCGATGAAGTAGAGTTGTTTCTGAACGGACGTTCACAGGGTACGAAACGAAAACAGGGCGGCGACATGCATGTATTCTGGCGTCTGTCTTACGAGCCGGGAGTATTGAAAGCAGTATCGCGCAAGAATGGTCGCGTGGTGCTGAGCAAAGAGGTGCGTACCGCAGCAGAACCTGCACGCATCGTCCTGGTTCCGGATCGCAGAGCGATCAAGGCTGATGGCGTTGATCTTTCCTTTGTGACTGTGAAAGTAGTAGACAAGGATGGAACACTTGTTCCCGCTGCTGATAATCTGATCAAATTCAAGATAACCGGCGAAGGCTCGATTGCGGGCGTTGATAACGGTAACCAGATCAGCCACGAGTCGTTCAAGGGAAAACAGCGCAAAGCTTTTCATGGGATGGCGCTGGCGATCGTACAGGCGAAATCAAGACCAGGCCGGATCGTTCTGGAAGCAAGTTCAGACAACCTGCAGTCTGCTTCAGTTGTCATCAACACGCGCTGAGTTGTTACTATTCATTGCGGACAAGACCGTTGCGACGAATAAACCTAAAAAAAGCTAATGTGGCGCGGGCGGATACGATTCGCTACATCAATCGTCAGATCGTGCTCAACTACGTGCGCGAGAAGGAACCAATCTCGCGTGCAGAGATTTCTCATGAAACAGCACTGCAGCGATCGACAGTTTCACTGATCGTCGATGAGTTGAAAACGCAGGGGTTGATCTATGAGATCGAGGGCGAATCAACCGGTGGGCGTCCGCCGAGTTTGCTTCGTTTGCGAGCTGCGGGTTGTATGGCGATTGGCGCTGACGTTGGTACGGCCCAGACGACTGTGGCCGTCGCCGATCTCGTCGGGCGAGTCGTCGATAAAGAAGTGTTTGATACTTATACCGACCTCACTGCGACGTACCGCAGATTACTCTCGATCATCCAGAGGTTCATCAAGACTCACGCCAACATCGAAGGCATTGGAGTCTGTGTGCCTGGTCTGGTTGACCCGGAGACAGGCACGGCGCTCTTCATTCCGCATTTCAAATGGCGCAACTGGGCCCTCGCTTCAGATCTGCACGAGGCTACGGGACTACCAGTCACGACAGATAACGACGCGAACGCTGCGGCACTGGCTGAGTTATGGCTGGGCCGCCCGGAGATTCGTGACGTGCGCGACTTTATTCTCGTTCTTGTTGAAGAGGGAGTAGGTACGGGAATCATTTTTGATGGCCAGGTGTATCAGGGTGTCGCCGGCGCAGCGGGCGAGTTTGGTCACATGACGATTGGAAGAGGTGCTCCAGTGGCGTGTGCGGCAGGAAGTGAAAAGTGTTGGGAAGCGTTTGCGTCTGAGCGTTCAGCGTTGGCGCGTTACAAACAGCGACGTGGCGGTGCTGTCGATGGTGAGATCTCATTTCGCAAGTTGATGGACAATGCGCTCAGCAAGGATTCGGCGGCTAAGGAAGCGCTGCTCGAGACAGCTCACTATCTCGGATTAGGAATCTCAAATCTCACGAAGGGATTAAGTCCCGAAGCCGTGATCCTTGCCGGCGACATCGCGCGTGTTTGGCCGCTTATTTCCGATGAACTGAAAAGCACTCTTGCCGAAAATACGATTTGCAGTGGTTTGCCTTCCGCTCCGGTGTTTGCATCTACGTTGGGTGATGACACACGCTTGATGGGCGCACTTAGCTTAGTCCTCGCTCGTAAATTCGCTTCAGCCGTCCCTGCTTAGTCTTGTTGGAATTTGTCTACGAAACGAACTTAAAAAATTTTCTGCAGCAGTTATTCAGGGTTCGTAATTCAGATTTTCGGAAAGCTCCCCAAAAATTTCGATAACCAACTAAAGTTGGAGCCGACTCTCCAACCACCTTTTCGTTACATTGCTCAGTTTTCTTGTGATCCCGGTTTGGACAGGTGGTGCGGCATCGCTATTGCCTAGAGCGTTTTTGGGAAGTGCAAACACCCGTCGGTTCTGCATCACTGGTATCAAAAGAAAACTTAGTTGACCATAAAAAACTCTTGACAAAGATCAGTTAGTGGTAGTACTAAGGCTTTTGTCCGGTCGTGCAACAAACCTCTAAGTCGCAATTTTGATAAGTGAGAGCACTTGTTTTGGGGTAGTGCTCAATCCTGAAGGCTTCTGAATCGAAGCTTTTGTCCGGTCGTACAACAAACCCCAAAGAACCATTAGCGAGTCACTCGGCAGTCAGCTTTTAACTGAATCAGTCAAGGCGCGAGCTTCCATGAGAAGTTCGCCAAAAACGCTTTGTTGATGGTGAAGCCGCGAGACTCAAAGCAATTCAAGTCTGAGCTTTAAGTACCTGGAATTTTTGCTCCAACGGAGGAGAGTATGACTCTACTAGGCACGCGCAGGCTCTATGCGACGCTAATCGTTTCTATCTTTGTGTTCTCCCTGACAGTATTTTCCGGTGTGCAGCCGGCAGTCGCACAAACTACCGGTAGCGCGACGTTGCGTGGCACCATTAAAGATCCGCAGGGAGCCATCATCCGTGGAGCGACCGTTACGCTCGTCAACGAACGAACCAAAGACGAGCGCAGCACAAAATCGAGTGAAGACGGTACCTACACCTTCGGCGCCGTTGCTCCCGGCAGCTATCTGCTGAAAGCGGAAGCGTCGGGATTCAAAACTTCACAGCAGGCCAACCTCTTACTCGAAACGAGCGGCACTCAGGGCGTTGACATCACCATGGAGGTGGGCCAGCCGACTGAGACTGTCACCATCACGGCCGGAACTGATCAACTGCAAACAGAAACGGGCGCCAAAGAGAACACGATTACGGCGAAACAGATCGATAATCTTTCGATCATCAGTCGCAGTTCTCTTGAGCTCCTGCGTATCCTTCCGGGCGTCGTTGCACCGGATAACACGGCGCTCGAGAGCATTGCGTTTGGCGGAGGCGCGAACGCAAACGCTCAGTACCACGTGAATGGTCTGCGCGGTGAGCAGAACAACGTGACCATCGACGGCTCGCGCATGATCGACATCGGCTCGAACAACGGCACCGTCATCACCGCAAATCCTGACATGATTCAGGAAGTTAAAGTTCAGACCAGCAACTATGCGGCTGAACACGGCACCAGCGCAGTGCAGATCAGTATCACGGGCAAAGGCGGCAGCAGCGATTTTCATGGCTCCGTCTACGACTACCTGCGCAATTACAGGTTCCAGGCCAACGATCGCTCCAACAGCATCAACAACGTGGTGCGACCGAAGAGCAAATACAATTATCCGGGCGGCAACATTGGTGGGCCGATTCTCCTGCCGGGGACCAACTTCAATCGTAGTCGCGACAAGGCGTTTTTCTTTTTCGGTTACGAGCGCTACTACCAGCAGGTAGACGAAGGTTCGAATCGTTTCATCGTGCCTACGGTAAAGCAGCGCCAGGGTGACTTCAGTGAGTTTTCGAACGTTACCGTTCCGGCCGGTTGCACGGTTGGTGCAGTGGCTGGCAATAACAATAACAACAATGACCTCGCGCCCGGCGGCAATCTCGCACCGTGCGCGCATCCGTTTGGCAAGGCACTCTTGAATTTGTTCCCGGCGCCAAATCTGAATGCGGCGCCTGGCCAGGCTAATTACGTTTACAGCGTGTTGAGGCCTAACGATAGAAACCAGCTTACGTCTCGTGTCGACTATTCCATCAGCGACAAGACGAAACTTTATGTTCGGTTTGCGCGCGAGTACGAAGAGCAGGGCTTCCCCCGCGGCCTATGGTGGGATTCGTCAAACTATGAACTGCCCGGCAAGCTCACCAGTAAGAACCTGGGCCGCTCGGTGGTGGTGAATTTGACGAACGTCATCAACTCATCGATGACTAACGAGATTCTCTTCAGCGCCAGCAAGCTCAAACTAAACTACGATTTTGCTGAGCCGGACAAAGTTTCATACTCCGGTCTCGGATTGCAGCGAGTGGGGTTCTTCCCGAGCAACAATCCATATGTTCCACTCAGCGTTCTGACGTGGGGTGGCGGTGATTTCCACACCGCCTACGGTTATCCGATCCTGGCATGGAACGACAGCTTCGCCATTACCGATAACCTGGTAAAGGTTCAGAACACGCACACCTGGAAATTCGGCGCTTTCATTGAGCAGGCGAATAAGCGCCAGCAATCAAACAGCGACGTCAATATCGTTGTTGGACAGTGGGGCCAGACAAACGCCACCGGCAATAACTTCGGCGACTTGTTCGTCGGCAAGCCGCTCGAGTTCGCTCAGGGAACGGATCGACCAATCGATAACTTCCGTTACTACAACTACGAGTTTTACGCGCAAGACAGTTGGAAGATGCGACCGAACTTCACGATCGAAGCTGGACTACGTTTGGCTTACTTGCCGCAAAACTTCGAGCGCAAAGGACTCGGTGTTCTGTTTGATCCGTCCAGCTTCGTGCGCGGTCAGGGTGTGTTCATCAATGGCGACCGCTCACGACCGAACGGATTTAAGCTGGCATCGAAAGGCGAGATTCCAAAAGGCGTTCTCCCCAACTTGCCAATCCAATGGATGCCGCGTTTGAACTTCGCATGGGATGTCGGCGGCAAGGGTGATCTGGTTGTTCGTGCCGGCGCTGGTCTCTTCTACAATCGCGTTCAGGGTAACTACGATTACTACTCCAGCGGTCAGATGCCGAACACTTATCGTGCGACGGTTGATACTCCATGGGGTGCTGCGAACGGAAATGGTTTGACCTTCAGCGATCTCAGGAACGTAGATCCGTTCTCGACAATTTCAAACGTCGACATCAACTCGAGAGACATCAATTCAAACGAGATCCCCCGCGTGGCGAACTTTAGTTTCACCATTGAGAAACGGCTGCCGATGGAAAACATCCTGGCTGTCTCGTATGTAGGAACTCAAGGTCGACACCTGCCGCAGCAGCGAAACTTGAACATCGTTCCGCTGGGACGGCTGTCGACTGGAATAATACCGTTAGCTAACCCCGTACCTGTAACTAACAACGGCGTAACGACGAATGTCACCCAGCTGGATCTAAGTTCGCCAGTACAGCGAGCCGGACTGGATGGCTCGGTGTTGCGAGGTTTCAGGCCATTCAATGCATACAACTCAGTGGGTGTTTATCAATTCACGGGAACATCGACTTATCACTCGTTGCAAGCAACGTTGAGCCATAACGGCAGAAACCTCCAGTACTTTGCGACCTATACTTTCGGCAAGGCTCTGGGAACCGTGGCTACCAACGAGAGTGATGGGGCAGCATGGGCGGACCCGATCGACACGCGAAACAGAAGCTGGGGAATTCTCCCATTCGATCGCACGCACGTGTTCAATCTCTCTTACAACTGGAGTCTGCCGAGACTCGCGCGCGGTAAGTTCGACAACACTGTTACGAGAGGCATCTTTAATGGCTGGCAACTATCGGGTATCACGACGGTGCAGAGCGGTATCCCGGTTCGCTTGAAATTCACCGGCGACATTGCAACCGGTTCTCAGGCACTGGCCTGGTATGGCTCCGACGCCTTCAACGGCACAAATGCCGGTGCGAGTTTGGGCGCCGTCACTCCGCTCTACATTGGCAATCCACAGGTGGGTGGAACTACGCTGGGCGCCAAGGCATACGATCTCAGTAAACTTGCGATTCCATCGTTCCCGAACACTGGACCATCGCAACCACCGTTCTACATCCGCACTCCGGGCCGCAGCAACTTCGACATCTCGTTCTTTAAGAACTTCAACATCAGTGAGTCGAAGAAGCTCCAGTTCCGAACCGGATTGTTCAATGTGTTCAATCAGGCCTATCCGACGCAGATCAATACGACTTCCACGAACCTTACTGGAAGCGATATCTTCCTGACGTTGGATACGGTTTGCCTGCGACGACTCAACGTTGCCAACGGAAACGGCACTAACGTTGCTAACCCGTGCGATCCAACCGGTGGGTTCCGCTTCACCGATGGTCGCGCTGGCGACAGAAGCGACACGATTAACAACTTCGGTAAGATCGTCAACAAACACGGTCGACGCATCGTGGAGTTTGCACTGAAGTTTAACTTCTAAACGCTTTACCCAAGTTGCCGGAAACAGGCACAAAATGCACAATGATCTCGATGAAATCATTCGTGCATTTTGTGCTTTTTGGCTTCATGCTCAGCGCGACTGCGCAAGCGCAGGACATTGAGCCGAAATACAAAACGCCCGATACCAACAATGCCATCATACGAGGACGCGTTAACCTTCCTTCCGGTTATGCAGCCGAAGGTTATGCCCGCATCACTGTAAGAAACCAGCAGAGCCATCTCTACACGATCTACACCAATAACAGCGGCGAGTTTCAACTGAGGAACCTCAGCGAAGGCACGTACTTCGTTCAGGCTGAAATGAAAGACTTTGAACCGGTCGTTAGAAAGGTTGAGCTCGGCCGCGGGTTGATGGTGGATTTAATTTTTGAGTTAAGAGAATCGAAAGATGTTGCTCTCGCGCGATTGAACAAAGTCGTCTCGGCCGCTGAACTACGACAAGCGGTCCCCTCGGCTGCAAAGAAGCAATACGAGCTCGGACTGAAGTCGGTGAGCAAAGGAAATTTTCAGCAGGCAGCTAATTACTTTCAGGAAGCACTCGCGATCTATCCGGAGTATCTTGCCGCGCGTAACGATCTCGGCGCGCAGTATTTGAAGCTGAAACAGATCGATGAAGCGGAGAAGAATTTTCAGATCGTGCTTGCGAGCGATCCGAAGAACTTCAACGCAAAGTACAACATGGGTCTGGTCCAGGTTGAGCGGAGAAATTACACGGAAGCGATTGCGTTACTGAATCAGGCTATCGCGATCGATAGCACTCGACCGGTAGCACGACTTTGGATTGGCATCGCGAAACTTGAGATGGGTGATGTGCAAGTTGCCGAACAGGAACTGACGCGCGCCTTAATCATGGGTGGCGAAGAGTGCATCGCAGCACAATATCATCTCGCTCGGATCTACTTCACTCGTGGTGCAATTGAAGATGCGCGGCGGTCGGTACAGGCTTATATCCAACAAGCCCCGCGTGGAGAATTTATCAAGGAAGCAAAAGAACTAGCGCGGCAGATCTCTACTAAGAAGTAAGCGGCTTTATCTATGATCCGATCGCAAAGCTGGTAGACCGACTGATCTTATTCTGCCCATCACTCACCGTGATCTTCAACTCGAAGACGCCTGGCTGGAATTCATCAATCGCAAATGAACCCGCGTACTTTATTTGCCCGCGCTCGTCGGCGGGTGGGAGATCGCCGGATGTGGTTCCAACCTGACGATTATTCTGGAGAATCTCCAGGGTCATTTTCATCGGTTTCGTTGCGCCCTTACCCGGCCAGGCGGTGAAGAAATATGCGAGTTGCTTTGTCGTGTTGCGATCGATGCGCTCGCCGAGGTTTGGATAGACCAGTAACTCTCCGAAACGCAGTGGCTGATCCCGTCTCTGCTCTTCCGGAGTGAGTCTCTCTGCTCGTTTCAGTACAGCCACGCTGCTGAGTCGCGGTTTGTTTTCGTCGCTGCCGGAAATCTCCAAAGGCGTCGTACTGATACTAACATTGCCTGTTGACGCATCATGCGAAATCACCTGAATCCGGTATTTCCCCGGTGATAATTGCGCCTCTCTATAAAAAAGGACGTTTCCTTTCTTTGCCGACTCCATATTTTGAATGGGTCCGTTCAAGGCGTAGTGCTGGCTCAGCTTTTGCACTATCTGTTCTGATTCGTCCCTTACGAGTGCAACGATCGAAAAATCAGTGCTGTAGTTTTTGTTGTCACTGCTCGGCGAAAACTTAAAAGCCGCGAGCTGCGCTTCACCGAGAATCAATGTCAATCCACTCTGACCCGGCAGCGGATAGCTGAGCGCACTGCTGTGCAGAATGTTTTGCTTTGAACCACTTTTCCAGTTTCTGGCAGCCGCAATGGCAGGAACTTCGTAATCCAACAGCGGCAGTTGACCGGCCGACTCGACGGCGTAATAGCCCTGGCGCGACTGAACATCAACATTTGAGCGCGCGACTTTTACGCTGATGCGCCGGAAGCGTCCGTCGTAATCCTTGTTTTGCGGAATGTAAGTGAGAAAGTAATAGCCACTCAGATCGTCGTCGATGCGACGCAGTCCCGAAGCCAAATCGTTCGTGTCGTGGATCAAAAAGCCGCCCGTCTGATCCGACAGCATTCCGAGACCACTACGTGGATCAAAGCGCAGCAAATCTTCGTTGCGCTCGAGTGATCTCATGTAAGGACCGTTGCTACCTCTGTCGTTGCCGCGTGCCTGTTGCGCCAGGCCAGCCCCTGCGATCGAGTTTAATTCACGCTTGGCTTCGTCAAGGTTACTCTCAACTCGCAAACCCCCGGCATCAATTGAATAAATACTGACATTGGCTCGGTTTGCTGCATTTACTACGGCGGGAAATTTTGCCATCACCGCGGGCGGCATCTTCAGACCTTCCGAGAAGAAGATAATCGTCTTTCGCCCCGGAAGATTCTGCATGGGGCTAATCACGGCGAGCAGGCTGTTAATCGTAGCGAACCCCTCCTGGTCACGTTCCAAACGCTCGTAATGATCGAGCATCTGATTTTGCAGCTCGAGGAGTTTCTGTTGAGCCGCGGCCTGACCAGCTTCTTCGCCGGCAGCGCTCGCAGCGGAACTGTTTTGTGCCGCGCCGGCTGCCTGGGCTGCGGCCATCGATGACGATATTTGGTTATCTAAAGAGAGACTGCGATCCGTGTTCTCCCGCATTTTTGCGCCGCCGGAAGCATACGTCGATGTCGAGGTTCCAGTCGCACGCTCTACTGCGTCTTTTACTAACGCTGCGTTGTCAGTAAAAGACTGGATCGTGCGCAGGCTCTGATCGATTCCAAAGACACCTGTAAAACTGCCCGCGGCCATTCCTTCCTGCGCATATGCAAGGCCGGCTTTGCGCGCGAGATTGCGACCGTCGGGCGACAATCGATCGAACACCAGCGCGATTACGGTGGGCGCAGACCGTTGCGGCGGCGCGATCGGCGTAGTCACCGGGCCCGCTGCGGTTTTGTCATCCTTTATTTCTGCTTTAATCGGTGCGGTCTCTCGCGAGACAAAGCGAAACGACTCCACTTTCTGCGGTACGCCGTCTTCCAGAATCTCAAAATCCGTTGTTTTCAGGTCTTTGATAGGACGGCCTTTTTTGTCTTTCACGACGATGTCCAGACGGACTTCATTGCTGCGGACACGAACGACGTCGTCCTGGTCCTGAACCGGGGTTTGTCCACGTGTCAGAACAGACGAAAAACCAGTCGTGACGATGAGTAAAAGGCTTAAAAAATGCTTCATTTTTTGTTCCTGAGTATGCCACAGATTTGGGCGGATGAACACGTATAATCGGGCCTGGATCCGCGTAAATTTCCGGCCAAATATTGTATACTCTCAATTATTTTAGGGGCTCGCCTGGATTCCTAAATGGCAATCAAAAAAGTACGGCGTGCAGTCGTCTCAATCATCTCGTTATTTATCGTCGGAGCAGTGTTGTCCGGGGCTGTCCTGGCACAGCGTCCGGCCGACGTTGAGCGAGAATTTGAGCGCGCAACTCAGTTGCATCAGGCAGGCGATCTCCAGGGTGCGGTGCGCGCGTATCAGACGATTCTCAACACGAATCCGGCGCGAGTTGACGTACGGTCAAATCTGGGTGCTGCCTACTCCGCTTTAGGTCGTTACGAAGACGCAATCGAGCAGTACAAACGAGCTCTGGTCATTGACAGCTCTAATTACCCGATTCGCTTCAATCTTGCTTTGGCATATTACAAAGCCGCCTGGTTTTCGGAGGCGGCCGCTGAGTTGGAACGATTCATCGCCGCCGCGCCTGACAGTCCGACCACGGCAAATGCAAGACTGGTGCTGGCAGATTGTCACGTCAGACTGGGTGAATATAAGAAAGTCATTCAGTCGCTCTCGCCAATGGCCGATGCCGACCAGAACAATCGAACACTGGCATACCTGCTCGGTAGCGCATTGATTGGCGACGGTCAGTTAGATAAAGGACAAGCGATCATCGATCGTTTGTTTCGTCACGAAGATTCTGCAGAGGCGCACCTGCTGATGTCTTCGATCCTGTTGCTGGCTGACGATGCTCAAGCTGCACTCAAGGAAGTTCAGCGTGCGTTGGAGTTGAACGCAAAACTTCCGACCGTTCAGGCGTGGTACGGTCGCGTCCTGATGCGTTTAGGCGACACGGAAAAAGCCAAAGTTGCATTCAAGACGGAGTTGGCGAGCAACGCAAACGACTTCGAATCCAATCTGTACCTGGGAGTATTGCTCCGTCAGGATAAACAGTTGGATGAAGCGCGTAGCCACTTGCAGCGTGCGATTCAACTGCGCCCGCGCGAACAGTACGCGCGTTATCATCTGGCTGCCGTCTATGCAGCCGCCGGAAAACCAGCTGAAGCTCTGCCACTGCTGGAGGGTGTGTTAAAGGAGCACGGCGATTTTGTCGAAGCCCGAGTGCTTCTGGCTTCGGTTTATTACCGGCTCAATCGAAAAGAAGACGGCGACCGCGAAAAGGCACTCATTCAAAAATCAAATGCCGAGCAACAGGCCAAACAACCAGGCCCGTAATAGGGAAATGGTACTAGTCAATTTTGAGTTTTTCTCTGTTGCACAGAGAAAAGATTGAACCTTCGTTTGCAATGCGCGCAACTGCTTTAGTATCCATACTCGCTTTGTTGCTGATATCGTCAGCGACGGTGCCGGCCCAGTCCACCCGCAAACCGCGTCCAAAACAACGAACTCCGCAAACTCAAGCCAACGCCGAGTCGGAATTTGCACGTTTCTCAAAGCTGGGTGATGAAGCGCGTTTAGCTGAGCGCTTCGACGATGCCATTTCAAACTATGCCCAGGCTTTGAAGATCAAACCGAAGTGGCCGGACGGCTGGTGGTACGTCGGAGCAATCTTTTATGAAAGGGATTCGTATCCACAGGCTCGCGACGCGTTCCAGAATCTCGTTGCGTTGGAACCTGAAAGAGGCCCGGCGTGGGCAATGCTCGGTTTGTGTCTATTTCAAACGGGGGAGTATGAGCGGGCCGCAATCTCTCTACAGCGCGGACGATCCCTGGGTGTAAACGACAATTCGGAACTAGCCGGCGTCGTTCGTTATCACACGGCGCTGCTTTACAACCACTTCGAGTATTTCGAGAGTGCTTACGACATTTTGAGCGAGTTTCTCCGCGTCGGAAACGACAGCCCAAAAGTCATCGAAGTGTTTGGCCTCACGATGTTAAGAATGCCTTATTTACCGAAAGAGGTTCCTGCGGCACAGCGAGAGAAGATCCTGATAGCGGGGCAGGCCGGATTCAACATGGCGGCGCGCCGTCAGGATCAGGCTCGTGCGGCATTTGATACTCTTCTTGCTCAGTATCCAAACGATCCGAATATCCATTATGGGTTCGGAGTCTTCATGCTGTCGCAGGATGCAGACGTTGCCATGAAGGAGTTTAAGCGGGAATTGGAGATCTCGCCGAATCACTTTCCGTCGATGGTCCAAATGGCTTTCGAGTATTTGAAGCGCGATCAATATAACGATGCGTTGCCGCTCGCAGAAAAAGCAGTGCAACTCGCGCCAAAGTTGTACGCAGCCCGCAACGTTCTTGGACGCGTGCTGCTCGAGCTCGGACAAGTTGACAGATCGATTAAGGAATTAGAGGAGGGGGTGAAACTCGCGCCTTCCAGTCCGGAAATGCACTTTGCTCTCGCGCGCGCTTACACCCGTGCCGGTCGAAAAGAGGATGCTGCTCGCGAACGTGAGACTTTCAAAAAGCTCCAGGATGAATACAACCAAAAACGCCAGGTAGATAACTCCGGAGCTCCGCCCGAACAAAAACCGGAAAAACCTTAAAGCCACCCACAGATTACACAGATTAAATGAGTCAGCCGGTCAAGCAGTGTTCATTACTCGTGGTGGCGATTGCGTTAGGTCTCGCTGCCCTGGCGGTGGTTATTTGTGAGCCGCGCGAGGTGAATGGCCAGATGACTGCCGTACAGCGTTGGAACCCGAGAAGAGTTCCGACCGACGCCGTATTTGCCGGCGATCACGCGTGTGGTGACTGTCATAAAAAACTGTTTGCATCGCATGGCCAGAGTGGAATGGCAATGGCGATGGAGAGTAGCCTCGGTTCGCAGGTGCTGAACAACAATCCGAAACTAACGATGCGTGTTGGTCCATACACCTATGAGATCAAACGTAATGGCAAACAAAGCTCTTACTCGGTGACTGATGGGAAAGACACCATCAGCTTTCCAATTATCTATGCCTTCGGACAAGGAAAAATGGGCCAGACTTATGTGCTCGAGCGCGACGGAAAGTTTTACGAGAGTCTGGTGAGTTTCTACAGCGAACCGAAGGGGCTGGATTTTACGATCGGTGCACCGCGTGGAGTGCCGGCGTCATTGAACGACGCAGTTGGTCGTTTGCTTACCGCGAATGAAGTGGCCAACTGTTTCAGTTGTCACTCAACCGGTGCTGTGGCCGGCGGCTCACAACTACGGCTGGATAAGTTTGCGCATGGCGTGCGCTGCGAAGCTTGCCATGGACCAGGCGGGCGACACATCGCGGCGGTCAAAGAAGGCGAGACCCCGGCAAAGTCTATTTACAATCCTGGTCTCCTTGGTGGCGATGAATTGACGCAACACTTTTGCGCTTCATGTCATCGCGGCGCCGAAGAGTTCGCGTTGTTGCAGAGTTTGGAGATCAACAACGTTCGTTTTCAGCCATATCGTATTTTTCAGAGCAAGTGTTATTCGGACGATCGAAACATCAGCTGTACGGCGTGTCATAACCCGCATGAACCGCTCCGGGAAGATGCGGCCTATTATGATAAGCGATGTCTGGAATGTCACTCACTCAGAGATAAGACTGCAAAAGCGGGCGATGGTAAGAGTTGCCCTGTTGCCGACAAAGAGTGTACGTCGTGCCACATGCCGAAGACTGAAATCAAGGCAGCGCATTTCAAATTTACGGATCATTACATTCGAGTTGTCAGGCCCGGAGAGAAGTATCCGAACTGAGCCGCGGATTTACACGGATTTTTTACGGATTGGTTATGAGAGGATTCTGGTTAGCAATAGTCATGGCGTTGGGGTTGGGTAGCGGTTGGGTTCAATCGCGTCCCGAGCAAGCGAATGCGCCCGCCCAGCGAGTGACGTTCGCGGAAGTGCCGCCGGCGCAGAGCAAGATTAATTGGGTGCACGATAACGGGCGCTCCGAGTTGCGACACCTGCCTGAGACGTGTGGCGGCGGCGGACTCTTCTTCGATTTCGATAACGATGGCTGGATGGACATCTATCTGGTTAACAGTGGGCCATCGGATTTTTTCACACCCAAAACACCAATCAAGAATGCTCTTTATCGAAACAACGGCGACGGTACGTTCACTGATGTCACTGACAAAGCCGGCGTGGCCTGCGGACAGATGGGAAACTTCGGTATGGGAGCCGCAGCGGCGGATTTCGATGGAGATGGTTGGCAGGATTTGTACGTAACCAACTACGGCACGAACGTGCTCTTCCAAAACAACGGTAACGGCACTTTCACAAACGTCACCGACAAAGCCGGAGTGGCCGCGCCAAACTGGTCTACCTGTGCCACGTGGTTTGATTACGATAACGACAACAAACTCGATCTCTTTGTTTCCAGCTTTGTGCAGTACAGCGGCGCGGGCACGATCTTCTGTGGCGATAACCGCATCGGCCGTCGTTACTACTGTGTGCCGCGCGTGTTCAAACCTCGTTCGAGTTTTCTGTTTCACAACGAAGGCGGTGGCAAGTTTCTCGACGTCAGTAAAGATTCTGGAATTGCCGCGTCGCTCGGAAAGTCGTTTGGAGCAGTGGCGACTGACGTAAACAACGACGGGCTGATGGATCTCTTCGTTGCCAACGACACCCTCGCGAACTTTCTTTTCGTCAATAAAGGGAAGGGGAAGTTTGAAGAGGATGGACTGCTTTCCGGCGTCGCATACAGCGATTCAGGGGCACCTCGTTCGGGCATGGGAGTCGATGCAACTGACTACGACAACGACGGTTGGCAAGACCTGTTTGTTGCCAATATCGACCAGGAACTTTTCTCCCTCTATCAGAATCAAAAAGATCTGACCTTCATCGATCGTCCCGGCGAGATTGGAACAGCGACACGGCTACTGAGTGGCTGGGGCTTGCGCTTTTTCGATTACGATAACGACGGCGATCCGGATCTGATTCTTGCCAATGGTCATCCGGACGACATGGTTGAGATCCAATCGCTTAAAGTTAAATACAAAGAACCATTGTTGATGTTTGAGAACGTCAACGGAACATACAAAAACGTCAGCGCGGTTTCCGGTGCGGCTTTCAGTAAAGACTGGCCGGCGCGTGGTCTTTCAGTTGGCGATTACGATAACGATGGAGATCTCGACGTTCTGATTATCAACAACGGCGCCGCGCCCGTGCTTCTGAAAAATGAGGGTGGAAACCAGAACAACTGGGTTGGTCTGAATCTGGTAGCGACAAAGAGCAATCCGATGGCTGTCGGCGCCATCATCACTTGGGAAGCCGGAGGCGTGAAATACCGTCGTCTGAAAACCGCCGGCGGCAGTTATCTTTCCTCACACGATCCCCGCGAGATTCTTGGCATCGGTAAAGCGACCAAGATCGACAGCATCGAGATCAAGTGGCCCAGTGGATTAGTCACTAAATTAACCAATCCACTACTGCGAAAGTACATCAAAGTTGTAGAGGGATCCGTGCAATCCGTGGCCAATAAACCATGACCAATATCATTCGCTTGATGATCTTGATGGCCTGCGTTGCCGTGTTTGCGCCGCAGACTTCTCCTCCAACTCAGTATCCCTTTCAAAACCCAGACCTCCCGATCGAACAACGAGTTGACAACATCCTTTCGTTGATGACGATCGACGAGAAGATCGAGTGTCTCGATACTAATCCGAGTGTGCCTCGACTCGGCATCAGGGCAAGCGGACACGTCGAAGGCATTCACGGATTGACTCAAGGTGGACCAGGAAAATGGGGTCGACCCAAGACCGTTCCGTCGACGACGTTTCCACAAGGTATTGGGCTTGGTGAAACCTGGGATAAGGATATATTGCGACAGGCAGGTGAGGTTGAAGGATACGAGGCTCGCTACGTTTTTCAGAGTCCGAAGTACAACCAGGGCGGGATCGTAATCAGATCGCCCAACGCTGATATTGGGCGTGATCCACGTTGGGGCAGGAACGAGGAATGCTACGGCGAAGATGCATATTTCAACGGCGCGATGGTTGTTGCGTTCAGCAAAGGCTTGCAGGGTAATGACCCGAAGTATTGGCAAGCTGCCGCTTTGATGAAGCATTTTCTCGCGAACAGCAACGAGAACGATCGCGACAAATCAAGCTCCAATTTTGACGAGCGTCTGTTTCACGAATACTACTCATTGCCGTTTCGCATGGGTGTGATCGAAGGTGGCTCGAGGGCATACATGGCTGCCTACAACGCCGTGAATGGCGTGCCCATGACGATCAATCCAATCCTGCAAAACATCACGCGAGACCAGTGGGGCCAGGACGGAATTATCTGCACGGATGCGGGCGCAATGAAGAATCTGGTTACCTCGCACAAGTATTACCCCGACTTCGAGACTGCTGCGGCCGAATCAGTCAAAGCCGGCATCGGACAATTTCTCGACGATTATCGTGAACCAGTCAGAGGAGCATTAAAGCGAGGATTGTTGACGGAAGCTGATATCGACCGCGCGCTCAGAGGCAATTTTAGAGTCATGATCCGTCTCGGTTTGCTGGATCCTCCTGCACGCGTGCCTTACTCGTCGATTGGAAAGGAGTCGGTTGAGCCATGGCTGACGGAGAAGCACAAATCGCTTGCATTACTCGCCACACAGAAATCGATCGTGCTCCTGAAAAACTCCAGTAATCTCTTGCCACTCGATAAGAAATCATTGAAGTCGATCGCCGTGATTGGACCACGCTCGAATGAGGTTTTGCTCGACTGGTACAGTGGAACACCTCCATATGCGATCTCGCCGCTCGAAGGCATCAGGAACGCTGTGGGCGGGTCAGTAAAGGTCAATCATGCTGCCAACAACGACGTCGGTGCGGCGGTTAAAGCCGCGCGCGAGTCTGACGTGGCGATTGTCTGTGTTGGGAATCATCCCAATGGCGGTTTCGACACCGTATGGGCAAGGGTATCAGTGCCTAGTGAGGGCCGCGAAGCCGTTGACCGGCAATCGATCACACTCGAGCAGGAAGAACTGATCAAAGCCGTGTTTGAGGCGAACCCCAAAACGATCGTCGTACTCAAATCTAGCTTTCCCTATGCGATCAACTGGAGCCAGGAGAATGTGCCGGCGATTCTTCATATGGCACTCAATAGTCAGGAAGAGGGCCGAGCGCTCGCGACTGTGGTCTTCGGCGAATACAATCCGGCCGGTCGTCTGGTCCAAACATGGCCCAAATCGCTCGCACAACTGCCGCCCATGATGGATTATGACATCAGGCAGGGCAGGACTTATATGTACTTTCGCGAGACGCCGCTCTATCCGTTCGGTTATGGTCTGAGCTACACGAGCTTTCAGTATCGAGACCTCAAGATTAGCACCCCGACTTTACCGAGTAATGGCAGCGTTGATGTGAGCGTGGTGGTTAAGAACAGCGGGCAGCGAGCGGGCGACGAAGTGGTCCAACTTTATGTCAGGCATCTAAACTCCGGGGTTCAGCGTCCGCTCAAAGAGTTGAAAGATTTCACTCGCGTGCAGCTTGTCCCGCAGGAAGAGAAGACGGTGAAACTGTCGCTTCCTGCTTCAAGACTTGCGTACTGGAATGCCGAAACAGATCGTTGGGTTGTCGAAAAGGATAAGGTTGAACTCACGGTCGGTGGATCGTCAATCGACGCGAAACTGAAGAAAACAATCCAGGTGCGATAACGGGGTATTTAAAAGGGAAGTCCGGCTCCGAGTTCTACCACTTTTTAATCAAGACCCTTCATGGTCTGCAACAAGTTTGGTAGGTAAAAAGCCTTGATCTGAACTCGGAACCGGAGAATTGGGTAACTACGCCACCAAAAATACCAGCGCCCCCACCGCCTGTCATCCAACTAAAGTTGTAGAGCCACAAAAAAGTTATTAGCCACAAAAAGGCACATAAAGCACACAAACTGGATTGAACCTCAGCCGTACATTGCCTCCAAAAGGAAATTGGGCGTGTCGGCTGAGATAGATATTTTATGTGCTTTATGTGCCTTTTTGTGGCTAATAGATTTTTGTGGCTAGAGGTGAACGATGCCGCGCTGGAGGGCGCGGGTGGCGGCCTGGGTGCGGTCGGTTACGCCGAGTTTTCCGAGAATGTTGTTGATGTGGCTTTTAACCGTGGCTTCGCTGATGCGCAGCGCACTCGCAATTTCTTTGTTGGTCTTGCCTTTCACAATTTCCTGAAGCACCTCAAGCTCACGAACAGTAAGTTCAGAAGCGTTCATTCGTTCCGCGAGGCGTTCAGCAACCACCGCTGGAAGGCGGCGGGCTCCGGCATGGACTTTCCGGATCGCGTCTTCCAACTCTTCGAAGAACATGTCTTTCAACAGATAGCCTTGTGCGCCCGCTTGCAGGGCGCGGTAAATGTCTTCATCGCCGTCATAAGTAGTAAGCACGATAATCCGCGCATCTGCGAACTCCTGACGAATCTTCGCAATCGCATCGACCCCGCTCATCACCGGCATGCGTAAATCCATGAGTGTGATATCCGGCTGATGCTGGCGATAGAGATCGAGCGCCTGCTGCCCGTTTATTCCCTGCGCGATCACTTCCATGTCGGCAACGGTGTTGATAAGTGAGACAAAGCCCTGGCGCACCACTGCCTGGTCGTCGATCACGATTATGCGAATCTTGTCACTCAAGGTTTTACGAGTCCCCTCGTTAATCGTTCAATGGTACATTAACCGCGATCTGGGTACCGCGTTCCACAGCACTATCGATAGTCAACACGGCGCCAATCTGTTCCGCCCGCTCGCGCATGCCAATCAGACCGAAATGACCGTCGGCGATCTGCGCTTCGGGATCGAAGCCGCGGCCATCGTCACGAATATTGAGTTGCACGCTTCGTGTATCGAAGTTCAGCGTAACATCGATTCGATTTGCGCGCGCGTGCTTGACTGCATTGTTGATTGCTTCCTGCCCGATGCGCAAGAGATTTGTCTCCACTGATGGTGGCAGTGGACGCAAAGGGCCTGTCACCTCGACGATTGCTTCGACGTTGTTCTCCGCGGTCAGGCGTTTGGTTGTGTCGCGAAGCGCTGCGGGAAGATCTTTCTTCTGTAGTTCCTGAGAACGTAAATCCCACACATAGCGGCGCGCTTCGGTCATACTATTTCGCACCAGAATGCGTGCACGATCTAAATGGCTCTTTGCTGCGTCCCTGGCCGTTGGCATCAGCCGCGCCACCAGCTCCAACTGAACAGAGATGCCGAGAATATCCTGCGCCAGATTGTCGTGGATCTCACGTGCAATACGATTGCGTTCAGCGAGAACGGCGCTAAACTGGTGGGCCATGCGTCTGACTCGCATGCGATAAAGTTGCCATGCGGTCAACGCAAGCAGGACAAGAACCAGCGCGAAGAACCAGTAGGTTTGATAGAACCTCGGCTCCAGATAAAACGCCACCGCGGCGCCGCTTTCATTCCAAACGCCATCGTTGTTTGCTGCTATCACGCGGAACTGGTAGTTGCCAGGCCGCAGGTTTGTATACGAAGCTACTCGCCGCACGCCGCCGTCAATCCAGTTGTCGTCAAAGCCTTCAAGTTTGTATTTGAAACGCACGTTTTCCGGTGCGATAAAACTCAGCGCCGTGTAGTAGAAATCGAGTCTGGAACTACTCGGTGAAAGCGTGATTTTCTGACTCAACGGAATTGATTGATTGTCTACGAAGAACTGTTCGATAGCGATTGGCGGGGCTGCAGTATTGAGAGGGATATGCTCCGGATCGATCACGGCGAGTCCTTTGATTGTTGCAAACCACATGCGCCCATCGCTCGTTCTCCATCCTGCCGGATGACCTCCGCCACTCGCCTCTCGCGTCAAGGTTCCATCCGCGGGTCCATAAAACACCGGATTTACACTCGCGTTGGCATCGTTTGCGACTTTATCAAGTTCGGCTTTACTGACGCGAAAGATTCCTTTGTTTGAGCTGCACCACAGGTTTTGTTGTTTGTCTTCGAGAATGCGATAGATGACGTCTGGCGCGAGGGCGTTGCGACTGGTAAATGAAACGAATTTGTCGCCGCGCATGCGATTGAGCCCGCCGCCATTTGTTCCGATCCAAAGATCGCCCGATGCATCTTCGTAGAGTGAGATGACAGTGTTACTGGAAAGACCATCTTTGGTGGTGAACGTCTGAAACCTTCCTTCTTTGAGCCTGTTTAAGCCGCCCAGAGTGCCGACCCACAGATTGCCTTTCGAGTCTTCATAGATGGCGCCGATGAAATTGTTCGCAAGTCCGTCGCGAGTTGTGTAGGTAATAAACTCATTATCGCGAAAACTGTTTAGTCCATCTCGCGTGCCAACCCATAAGACACCATTACGATCGACGAGCACTGACCGCACCAGATCGTTCGATAGTCCCTCTGCAAACGTGAACACCTGAAACTTGCCATCCTTGAAGCGGTTCAGGCCGTCCGGCGTTCCAATCCAGATAACGCCTTGAGCATCACCGGCAAGAGAAAGCACCACGTCACTCGAGAGCCCATCGCGCGTGGTCCAGGTTGTGAATTTGCCATCTTTAAAGAGGGTCAGTCCGCCTCCCTGCGATCCGATCCATATACCTCCTTGAGCGTCCTGATAAATAGCCTTCACCAGGTCGCTTGGCAGTCCATCTTTGGTCGTAAAGGTATTGAACTTCTTACTTTTCAAGAGATTCAGCCCACCGGCTTCAGTGCCAATCCAGATGCTGCCTTCCCGATCTTCAAACAGCGAGAGAACCAGGTTACTGGAGAGTCCCTCTGCTGAGGTGAATGTTTCGACGTTAGCGTTGAGCCAACGTGCAACACCACCGCTTGTCGCGATCCAGAGCGCGCCTTCGCGATCGACTCGCAACGCGCTGACGCGGTTGTTGGGCAGGGAAACCGTAACAGCAGTGGCGCCTTGTTTCTCAACGCCATAGAGACCATCGAGCGTGCCAAACCATAGATATCCATTTTTCGACTCAGCAATCGCCGTGATGTTGGCCGCGGGCACGTTGGGTAGTGTGGTCCAGGAACTAAAGTGATCGTCGCTGAGCGATTGCACTCCGGCAGACGTTCCTACCAGCACAGTTCCATTCGCCCTCGCGCATAAGGTCTGAATCACATTCCTCGATAAACCTTGCTCTGCCGTCAGCGTTTTGAAGTTTCCGTTTTCAAAACGTGTGAGTCCGCCACCGGTCCCAATCCACACATTACCATTCGTATCTTCAACAATTGGTCCAATACTGTTGTCGGGCAAGCCCTCGTTTACCGTGAAACTTGTGAACTGGCCGTTGTGACGGCAAACCAGTCCGTACGAGGTGCTGACCCAGAGCCGCCCTTGCTGATCTTCGTGAAGAAAACGAATGTCGTTACTCTTGAAAGCGGGCGTGTTTTCTTTGTCAAAGAGGGTGAAGTTCAGTCCATCGAAACGCGCAAGTCCCTCTTGTGTGCCGACCCACAGGTAGCCATCGCGTGTCTGGATGATCGCCTGAACCGTGTTTTGTGGTAATCCATTTTCGGTAACCCAAACCTGATGACCAAACTCTTTCAGAGTGCGATGGGGATCAAGGGCGAAAGAGCGTGTGACGGCGATGAGCAGCAACGCCACAGCAACTTGAATGGGTCTTAAACGACGCATTTGTTAGTCGAATACTGCCACAAAAAGGTAGAAAAAGCATGAAAGTAGTTTTTAATGAATTCTTCCATTTGTGGCTTTTGCTTTTTTGTGGCTAGACTAAGGCGCGTGGAGGAGTTGATGAAGCGGAGATTTGCGACTGCGTCAATATTAATACTGCTACTCTGGACTGTGCCGTTCAGTAGTCCCGTTCCGGCCAGTTGGCGAAATGCGTCCGAGCCGGAGTTGAGGAAAGTGATTCCTGCACGTGCGCCCGTGATCAAGGAGAATATCGAGACCGAGTTTCGCACGGCGTCGGGTGTTACTGATGGGCGAGGGAAGTTTATTGCCGGAGTAGTGATGATCACGGCCGGGTATTCGGCCGAAGGGAAGTACTCACACTTTTTTATCGTGCAGGTGCCCGTGCAGATTGCCGACTTTTCTTTGGAAGCCGGGGAGTATGTCTTTGGTTACCAGCGTAAGACGCCCGACAGCATCACCGTGACATTCTACCGCGCGTCGAGTGGCGACAGGGTTGGGGAAGTGGAAGCAGTTCGTAATCGTAAGAGCGCGATGGTGAGGGCGTTACTGATCCAGCCGGCTGCTGGTGGCAAGGGAACGATCCAGGTTGGCCGCTTTGTGTTTGACTACCGCCTCGCATAGTTAGCCGCGGATGAACGCAGATTAACGCTGATCTCGTTCATCCGCGAAAATCTGCGGCTTATTTTCCTCTTGAACATCCAGCCAATTTATAAGAAAATCGGCCCACCTACTTATGTCCGGCCATACAACAAACCCCGTCCGGGCGGTTTTACCGCTTCTGATTCTGATCTTCGCTTGTGCGGCTCACGCGGAAGTTCGTCTCCCTGCAATCATCAGCGACAACATGGTGCTGCAAAGGGGCACGAAAGTTCGCATCTGGGGTAATGCAAAACCCGGCGAACGAGTAATTGTTACCTTCCAGAACAAATCGTCCCGAACCTCCGCCGACGCACAGGGACATTGGCAAACATTCATCGGTCCTTTAAATACTAGCGCGCCAGCCGAATTAACTATCAAAGGTGACAATCTGCTCACTGTAAAGAACGTTATCGTCGGCGATGTGTGGCTATGCTCGGGTCAGTCGAACATGGAATGGCCGCTGGCAAATACGATTGGCGCCGCCGAAACACTCGCTCAGGCGAACTATCCCGAGATTCGCATGTTCCGTGTGGAGCATCACACTTCCGCCGAACCGCTCACGGATCTCGAAGGACGCTGGGTTATCACGACACCGGACGAAGCCGCACACTTCTCAGCAGTCGGATACTTCTTCGGGAAAGAACTCCATCATCGTCTCAAGGTGCCGATCGGTTTGATTAACAGCTCGTGGGGTGGCACGCCCGCCGAAGCATGGACCAGCCATGAAGCGCTCGTTGCCTCACCAGAACTCAAGCCCATTCTCGATCGCTACGAAAAAAGTTTGAACATGCTGCCGCAGGCTCAGGAAGCTTACGCGCGCGCTATTGCGGAATGGGAAGAGAAAAATCTTTACATCGATTCAGGAAATAAAGGCGAGGCCCTCAACTACGCCGATCCAGCAACATCGACTGCCGATTGGTCCAAAATGGATCTGCCACAGCAATTCGAGACCGCTGGACTACTAATAGACGGGGCGGTCTGGTTTCGAAGAGTACTGGACCTGCCTGAGTCCTGGACTGGAAAAGAGCTGGTTCTGAACCTAACCCCCATCGACGATCAGGACGTTACGTACTTCAACGGTACCAGAGTTGGTTCGATCGGAAGAGAGACGCCGAACAGTTACATGGTGCCGCGGAAGTATGTAGTGCCGGGTTCGCTCGTGCACGGCGGACGAAACGTGATTGCCGTGCGTGTCTTTGATAGTGCCGGTGAGGGTGGCTTCAGTCGCGGTGGCACGATGTCGATTGCGCCAAAGGACGCTGCGGAATCAGAGGTGATTTCACTGCGTGGATCGTGGGATTACAAAGTCGAGCTGGCACTCGAACCAAAACATCCCGATTGGGGATCGCGTCCAGAAGCAGTCGGAGTTAGCAATCAAAACAATCCGAGTGTTCTCTACAACGCGATGATTGCACCGCTTCTGCCGTTCGCGATACGTGGCGCGATCTGGTACCAGGGTGAAAGCAACGCCGGCCGCGCTTACCAGTACCGCACGCTGTTTCCAATAATGATTCGCAACTGGCGCACTGCATGGGGTCATGACTTCCCGTTCTACTTTGTGCAGCTCGCGAATTGGCATGCCAACAAAGCTGAGCCGGACGAAAGTGATTGGGCCGAGTTGCGCGAAGCACAAAGCATGACCTTGCGTCAGCCGCAAACCGGAATGGCGGTAACGATCGACATCGGCGACGCGAACGACATCCATCCTCGCAACAAGCTTGACGTCGGTCGCAGGTTGGCAGCGTGGGCGCTCGCCGGTACATACGGGCAGAAGGTGATTCCGTCAGGGCCACTCTTTGATGGATACAAGATTGAAGGCGACAAAATCCGAATTAGCTTAAGGCACAGCACGGGGTTAAAAACGAGCGACGATGGACCGCCCAAAGGATTTGCGATCGCAGGAGAAGATCGCCGGTTCGTTTGGGCCGACGCACGCATTGTCGGCAACGTAGTGATCGTTTCGAGTCCAAAGGTGCTGAAGCCGGTCGCGGTTCGTTACGGTTGGGCCGATAATCCGATCGCGAATCTTTATAACAGCGCCGGACTGCCGGCTTCGCCTTTTCGCACAGACGACTGGCCCGGTGTTACCGCCGCCCGTCGTTGATTTGATCCCATCGAACGTACTGTAGGGGCACGGCCACGGAGGGCCGCCCCTACAGTACGTACACATGGCCGAAACAATTTAGAGTGTGTGGGCGACAACATATCCAATAAAACGATAGGAGATGGTCTAACGTGAAAAAAGTTTCCAGACGGACATTTGCGAAAGTCGCGGGCGCCGCGGCACTCGCCTCAACTGTTAAGTTGCCGGCGCTCGGCTCCGAAACGGTAATGTCTCAAGGCAGTAACGCGGCTCAGGGCGACGCGCTGCGTTCATTCCCGCCCGGCTTCATCTGGGGCACGGCGACCGCGTCGTACCAGGTAGAAGGAGCCGTTAACGAAGACGGACGCGGACCTTCCATCTGGGACACCTTCTCACACAATCCCGGCCGTACAGTTAACAACGCGACTGGAGACGTCGCTAACGATCACTATCACCTTTACAAAGGCGACGTGCAGTTGATGAAGGCACTGGGCGTCAAAGCGTATCGGTTCTCGATAGCCTGGCCGCGTGTTTTCCCGAACGGTGATGGACCACCGAATCCGAAAGGACTCGACTTTTACAATCGTCTCGTCGACGAGTTGCTGGCCAACGGCATCCAGCCCTTCGCAACGTTTTATCACTGGGACTTGCCGCAGTCGCTGCAGGATCGCTTTGGAGGTTGGGAAGGGCGCGAAACTTCAAAGGCATTTGCCGACTATGCTGGATACGTTGCGGCGCGACTGACTGATCGAGTGAAGCATATCTTCACCATTAACGAGTTTGGCGCCTTCATCGAAGTTGGTTATCGCTGGGGCGTCCACGCGCCTGGTTTGAAATTAACCGGTTTGCGATTGAATCAGACGCGCCATCACGCCGTCCTGGGCCATGGACTCGCGGTTCAGGCAATTCGCGCTGCTGCAAAGCCGGGCACCAGGGTTGGGTTGGCGGAAAACATGACCATTCCTGCCCCTGTGTTTGAGACGCCGGCTAATATCAAGGCGGCTGAGAGTGCGGCGCGTGAGATGAACGCTTCGTACTTAACGGTGATTAAAGAAGGGAAGTACACGGACTGGTATTTGAAATCAGCAGGAGCAGATGCTCCAAAGTTCACGTCCGAAGATCTCAAAGCGATCTCTTCACCGCTTGATTTTGTTGGTATCAACATCTATACGCCGCAGTTTGTACGCGCGGATGAGTCTTCGCCGGTTGGGTTTGCGCACGTGCCACATCCAAAATCGTTTCCGCACGCGCCCTCGCCGTGGCTCTTCGTTGGACCGGAAGCGTTGTACTGGGGACCGCGACACGTTGCGAAGCTTTGGGGAGTAAACGAGATTTACATCACGGAGAACGGCTGCTCGGCATCGGATGAACCGGCGGCCGATGGCAAAGTCTACGACACCGATCGCGTGACATACCTGCGGAGTTATCTGACACAGTTGCGCCGCGCGACCGCCGAAGGCATTCCCGTGCGCGGATACTTCCTCTGGAGCTTGATGGATAACTTCGAGTGGGCCGACGGTTACACGAATCGATTTGGGATTCACTACGTCGACTATGCGTCACAAAAACGCACGCCGAAGTTGAGTGCCGATTTCTATCGCGAAGTGATCGCACGCAACGCCGTCGTGTAGGTTTGCCGTAAGTTTGGATTTTCTCTGTGTAACCTCTGTGTTGTCTGTCTCTCTGTGGTTAAAGAGTTCAACGGGACAAATCACCACAGAGGACACAGAGATTGCACAGAGAGACTCTATGCACTTTCGTAATAACTTAAAACTTAGTCTATTGATTCTTACCATCGTTCTGGTGTGTCTCTTAACGAGACCAATACTTCCAGCGCAGGCTCAAAACGCCGAGCCTTATAAAGCCACACTGGTGGTCCGCGTCGATCAGCCCAGATGGATCATTAACCGCAACATCTACGGACAATTCGCTGAACATCTCGGACGCCTGATTTACGAGGGAATCTGGGTTGGTGAGAATTCGTCGATCCCCAACACGCGCGGATTGCGTAACGACGTACTCGCGGCACTCAAGGAACTACATATCCCTGTGCTGCGCTGGCCGGGCGGCTGTTTCGCCGATGAGTATCATTGGCGCGACGGTATTGGGCCACGCGAGAATCGTCCCCGACGGCCCAACAACAGTTGGGGAGGCGTGGACACGAATGCTTTTGGCACGAACGAGTTCCTGGACCTCTGCGAACTGCTCGGCGCGGACGCTTACATCAACGGTAACGTCGGTAGCGGCACACCGCAGGAGATGATGGATTGGATTGAGTACATGACCTCAACCTCCGATTCCGATCTAGCCAATCTGCGACGCCGAAATGGACGCGACAAGCCCTGGAAGATCCCGTTCTTTGCCGTAGGTAACGAAACCTGGGGCTGCGGCGGGAACATGCGGCCTGAGTATTACGCCGACGTGTACCGTCAATATGCTACTTTCATCAAGAACCACTCCGGCAATCGCATACAGAAACTTGCTGTCGGCGGTTATGACGAGAACTACAATTGGACTGAGGTACTGATGGCGCAGGCTGCAAAGTATATGGACGGCCTGTCGTTACACTACTACACACTTCCCACCGGAGACTGGGCCAGGAAGGGATCCGCAACCCAGTTTGGCGAAAAGGAATGGCACTCGACACTATCGAGAACCCTGCGTATGGACCAGTTCATCCAGAGGCACAGCGCGATCATGGACAAGTACGACCCGCAGAAACGCGTTGGCTTGATGGTTGACGAGTGGGGCACCTGGTACGACAAAGAGCCAGGCCGCGATATGGGTGCGCTGTACCAGCAGAACACGTTGCGCGACGCAATCGTTGCTGGTGTCAACTTAAATATTTTTCACCAGCATGCGGATCGCGTGAAGATGGCCAATATCGCGCAGATGGTGAATGTGCTGCAGGCGATGGTGTTGACCGACAAAGAGAAGATGGTGACGACGCCGACATATCACGTCTTCAGAATGTACCGGGTACACCAGGGGGCGACGATGTTGCCGGTCGATCTGAGCACGCCGGAATACAAATTGGGTGATGCTGCTGTGCCTGCGTTGAGTGTCTCAGCTTCACGCGATAACGCGGGACGTCTGTATCTTTCGATCGTTAATCTGGATCCGAATCGAGCGGCAGAGATCAGTGGGTCGATTTCGAGCGGAGCGGTGAAGAGTGTTACCGGAGAAGTACTGACAGCTCCAGCGATGAACGCGATGAATACGTTCGACCAGCCGGCTGCGGTGAAAGCCGCGACATTCAACGGTTTCAAGCTGCGGGGCTCTCAGCTGAGCCTGAGTATTCCGGCGAAATCTGTGGTCGTGCTTGAATTAGTCACGGATTAAAGAACCGATTTGGGTCAAAAGATCCACCGATCGAAATTGAATCGCCGGCCGAACGCGTTCTACGTCGTCACGTTAGTTCTCGTAACCGATGTGATAAGAGATCGCTCGTGGTTGCCTCGCCGACGCGACGAGCGATTCGATAATCTGTGCTGAACGTTCAGCTCCATTTAGATCGAGTTGTGGTTTTGCCATTTCGAGATCCATCGCCGCTCGAATCGCTGCCGCAAGGTCTGCAGGGTTCAGGTCGACTTGATTCAACACTCGTGCCGCACCGAGTCGTTGCAGACGTAATGCGCGTTTGTGCTGTTCGTTTTCACTTCCTCTTGCAAACGGCACGAGTAGTGCGGGCACCTGTGCACGCAGGACGTCGAGACAGGTGTTGTATCCGGCCTGGCTGATCGAAACTGCAGCGGCCCGCAGTTCATCGCAAAGATTGCTGACGTGTCTGACAACGCTGAGTCGTGGCTTTCCTCGAGCCGCGGCGCGAAGTCTGTCCCACGCCTCTTCGGGATAGAAAGGGCCGGCGATGATCTTCATTTCGACCTGAGGATCATTCTGGAAGTGAGAAAGCGCGTCGACAGCCATTTGCAGTAAAGGTTCACCGACGATCCCACCTCCCGCGGAAACGACGATGCGTTTACGAGTTTTTTCTACTTTCGCCGAAGGCGCCGATCTCCGTACCACAAATCCGGTGTGTACCACTGGTACCTTCAAAGGGATCGTCGGACGAAAAGATTCATCGAAGTGCGCAAACGAAGGATCGGAATGGACCAGCACGAGATCCAGAAACTGATTCGCCAGCATCGCAGCACGGTCGTCGTACTTCTGCTGGTTCACTCTTTGACTGACCAAAATATCGCGTAGGCTACAGACAATCAGTGAGCGTGTTTCGTTCGCGTGGGCTACTTCGAGCAAAGGGCGTAATTCGCCGGCAAACTTCTTTCGCCCGAATGGGAACAGTTCGAGCAGAATTACCGCCGGATGCAGATTGTCGAAGCAGGTTCGAATCATTTTCTTGCGCCGGTCGAGCGCGCGTTCGACGGAGATTCGCTTATCGTGGCTGACGAGCTGATTCGTTTCGTCGATTCCAAGCGGCGGCAGATTGATCACTTGCACTCCCGCGGGAATGACAACTCCTTTGGGCATGCGTCCGCCATTCAGCAGCATCACGCGAAAACGGTCAGCCAAACTTTCCGCGAGCGCGAGGGAACGGACCAGATGGCCCATACCCAACGAATGTTGGCAATAGAACAGGATGGCCTGCCGGGTCGTCATCTTTATCTGTAGACCAGGACTGATTGCTCGCCTCTGGTTGAATATCTGCTCCATAAAGTTCGAAAACGTTGTTCTCGTTTCATCAACCCGAGCACTGTTCTTTCAGTGATTACCCTTCGCGTTTGCTTGACGGCTTCAGACAACTCGAGCAGTGAGACAGTCCCGCGAAGTGGCCACAAAATACGTCCATCCACAAATGAGGCAGATTGACAGGTAATCTGTGTAATCTTGTGGATAAAGAATCCCAACTTAGAGCACCAGTAGGAATTTGTTATGCTCAGCCTTACATGCAGCCCACGGATAGAGAGTTGCTGGCAGCCTGTCGTCAGGGTGACGAGTCGTCCTGGGAAGTGTTAGTTGATCGTTATCAACGCCTGGTCTATGCGATACCACGGCGAGCAGGCCTTAACGAGGATCATGCGGCTGAGGTCTTTCAAGAGGTATTTGCCACACTCCTGCAAAAGTTGAACGATATTACCGACCCTGACCGTTTGCATGCATGGCTCGTTACTACTGCGCGTCGTAAAACCTGGCGGCTAATGTCGAAAGAACGGCTGTTTCAAACGAGCAGGGCAGGGGATGAAGAGAGGGACGACGAAATGGCTGCGGCAGTCGATCCAACCCCTTTGCCCGATGAATCGCTCGTGCGTTTGGAGGAGCAACACCGCATTCGTGCCGCATTATCAGCGCTGGATGAACGATGCCAAAAGCTGTTAACCCTGCTTTATTATCGGCCCGAACCGCCGTCGTATGCTGAGATAGCAGCGGCTTTCGGGACTTCAGAGGGAAGCATCGGTCCCACGCGTGCACGTTGTCTGAAAAAGATGCTGCAATTACTCGAGCGATAAAAGTAGGTATTTTCTAAAAGGGATGAGGCACTGTTTTAGTGGTAAGACTGAGACCGCTTTGGACGGTGACCTAAATTTATGAACACTTTCTCACCACACATTTCCTTCACAGACTTGTCCGACCTCGCGGATGAAAAGTCGAGAGCGTCGGCAGAAACCCTTGAACACCTCGCCGGCTGTTCACGTTGTGCAAACGAATTACGAGCCTTACGACAAGCAATCGGGTTGATGAGATCTGACGATATTGACGATGCGCCAGCCAACCTCATCAAACACGCGAAGAACATGTTTACTGGTCGAAGCGCCAATCGAGAACCTTCTCGATTGGCGCGCGTCCTCGCGTCGCTGACTTTCGATAGTCTCACGGCCAGGCCTGCATTTGGACTACGGTCCGGAGTTAGTGCGGGACGGCAACTGGTTTACTCAACCGAGATGGTCGACATTGACTTGCGTGTCTCTCCGCAAAGTGGAGAATGGGAGATTGCAGGTCAAATTCTGGGCTCGAGCCAGGCGCGAGGGAAAGTAAACCTGGAGAGCGAAGGCTTTTCCGCTTCCGTAGATCTAAACGAACTTTCAGAGTTCGGCTTCCAATCCGTGCCGAGTGGCATCTGCAGGATGTTCGTTCACTTGCCGGAGCTGGAGATAGAGATCCCCCCGCTTCAACTCGGCCATTAAGGTAAAATCCATAGATGGACCGTGCGGAACTCGCGGCACGTCTCGTCGAGGCTGACGAAGCTCGACGAGATGCGCTCCTTAGGGATTCTGTCGGCGCGTTAGACACCCAACTCGCCCATATTCTCAAGGATATCTGTCTGGATGGTTGGAGCAGCGATCCGGCTCGTTCTCTCGCTGCCGCGGCCACACTGCAGAAGATTTCTCAGATTCGTGCCTGTCCTGAGATCAGGGCACTCTGCCATTGGTCGCGGGGTATCGAGTCGTTGATTGAAGGCGATATGAATGGCGCGATTGAGACCCTCGATCGTGCCCGCGCCGGATTCCTCGATCTCAATAAACCTGAAGTCGCTGCTGCAACCGACGTCAGCAAGGTCGTTGCGCTCGCGATGCTTGGTCTTTACGACGAGGCGATCGCCTGTGCGCTGCGAGCCCGCGCAGTGTTTCTCGAACATCAGAATCTTCTCGCTGCCGGCAAGATTGAACACAACATTGGCAATCTCTACTTCCGCCGCGATCAATATCTTGAAGCCGAGAAGTTTCATACTTCTGCGCGCGATCGCTTCATTGCCGTAAAAAACGAAAAACAACTGGCGACTATCAACAATTGCCTCGCCAATACTCATGCAGTTCTTCATAAATTCGCGTCTGCCGCGGCGTTGTATGAAGAAGCTGCTCAACAAGCCGAACATGCGGGTGTACCCGTGACGCAGGCCGAGATTGAAGGAAACATCGGAAACTTCGCGCTGTTACGCGGTCGCTACGATGAAGCGCTCGATTACCTCGAGCGTTCGCGCCGTCGCTACGAAGGGTTGGGTATGCCGCATCAATCGGCGCTCGCGGAAAGAGAGATTGCAGATGCCTATCTCGAACTTAATCTCGTACCCGAGGCTACTGAGATCTATGCTCGCGTCGTAGATACTTTCGCCACTCTTGGATTGCGTGCCGACGAAGCGCGCGCATTTGCCTCGCGCGGACGTGCTGAGCTTCTTCTCGGCAACGACGATGAAGCGTTGGCGGCACTGAGTCGCGCCTGTGAGCTTTATGAAGCAGAGGGAAATAGAGTCGGCGGGGCCCTCGTCTCCGTTTCGCAAGCACAGCTGCATCACATTCACGGCGATGACAAAACGGCGCTCAAAATAGCTTTGCGGGCTGAGAAGGATTTGTCGGCCTTCGGTGGTTGGCATCATATGCTGCTCGCCCGCTGGTTGTGCGCAGAGATCCAACGCAGCCTCGGTCATACTCAACAAGCGGAACAAATTTTTGCAGATGTAGTTCGCGATTCCATTCGTGAAAGCCAACCGCAAATCACTGAACGTTGCTACACGGGCCTGGGACTCGTCTCAGTCGACAAAGGCGATGTCGAAACCGCGGAAAGCTGTTTTAGAAGAGCCATTGCTGTCACTGAAGAATTGCGCGCCCCGCTGCCGGGCGAGGAGTTTAAGACTGCGTTCTTTGCTGACAAGTTGGTCCCCTATCAGGAACTGCTGAGAATCTGTTTACAGGCGGGTACTTCGCGCCTGGATGAAGCGTTAGCGCTGGTCGAAAGTGCTCGCTCGCGTGCCCTCATCGATAGTCTCGGCGGAGAACAGGAGCCTCTTACCGAAGCACGCGACTCCTTTGAATCTCATCTGCTGGAACAGATCGAGGATCTGCGTGAAGAGTTGAAGTATCTCTACAAAGAGATGAATCAACCGGCGTCCAACGAACAGCGACAGCGCGAGGCGCAAATTGCGTTGCGAGAACGCGAGAGCAGGGTGCTGGAGATCACGCGCCAACTCCATCACCGCCGTTCCGGCGCCTCCTTGCAGAATCAGGCGTTTGATGTGAGTCGATTGCAGGAGCAGTTACGCAAAAACGACGCGCTGGTTGAATACACGACTCTTGATGACGAGTTGCTCGCTTTTGTCGTAACGCGCGAACAGATTCATGTTGAGCGTCACCTTGGTTCCGTTGCCGAGATCGATCGGCGTTTACATGCGCTACGTTTTCAGATCGATACGCTTCGTTTTGGGTCGCAATCTGTGCGCAAGCATTTGCCGAGTCTCACAGAAAAGATCAAGAGTCATTTGAATCTTCTGCACAGGCAGTTGATTGGTCCACTCGCGGCAGTACTGAAAAACAGAAACCTGATAATCGTGCCACAGGGTAAATTGCATTACCTTCCATTCCATGCTTTGTATGATGGCGATCGTTATCTGATTGAGAGTTGCGAGATCTCATACGCCCCGAGCGCTGCGATCTTTCAGCACTGCACGAAACGCAGCGAACATGGATCAAACCATGCGTTGTTACTCGGCGTGTCAGACGAGCAGACGCCGCGGATCCACGACGAAATACGTGCAATCGGCGGAATCTTCGCGACTACCGATGCTTTTGTTGATCGTGATGCGACTGCGGCTGCTTTGGAATTGCATTCGCCGGCGGCGGATGTAGTACACTTGGCCTGCCACGGGCAATTCCGTTCCGATAATCCACTCTTTTCGGCACTGCTTCTTGCTGACGGCTGGTTTACTGTTCGCGATGCGTATAGCTTAAGGCTTAATAACTCCTTGGTTACGCTTAGTGCGTGTGAGACCGGTGCAAACGTCATCGCCCCCGGTGACGAGTTGATCGGCCTGGCGCGCGGGTTCTTTTCGGCCGGAGCGCGCTCAGTTTTACTGAGCCTCTGGATGGTGGACGATGAAGCCACTAATCAGATGATGCTCGACTTTTATCGCGAAGTGAAAGCCGGATCTCCGTTGTCTACCAGCCTTCGAGCGGCGCAACTGAGGATGTTGCAGCATATGCCGCATCCATTCTTCTGGTCGCCGTTTGTGCTGGTTGGACACTGGTGATATTTTTTCGCAATCCGCCGCTAGCGTCGGATTTCAGGTATTTTTGGATTCGCACCAGAGACTGTTTCGGTGGAAACGTCTTTTGTGCTTTTTGACGGACCCCCATCGTCGGACTTCAATTCTATGAATTGCTCCCAGACCCACAAATCAAAGCTTAACAATCTTAGGTTGAGACTGGTCGCGGCGGTGTTTGTCGTCCTGATGCTGGTCGCGGCTGTCTCAACTTTGGTTAAAACCGAGCCGACCGTACACGCCGTATCAGATGACGAGGATTTCGTATCTGGCGAGGTCGTTGTCCAGCTCCTCAGCACCAGCGATCTTGCTGGTGTAGCTGCACTGTATTCACTGGATCCCAATCCGGTCGATCAGTTTGGCTCGCGGCCGATTTACCGCCTGCGCATCAGAGATGGCGCGCAGGTTGAGGATCGTGTCGCGCAGCTTGAGGGTGACGGGCGTGTCGCATTCGCGGAGCCAAACTTCATTGAGAAACCTCCCGAGGGTGGTGGAAACGGATGGAGTGTCGGAAACGGTTGGAGTGTCGGTACTCCCTCGGCATACACGGCACAATGGGCGCCACAAACTATCAGACTAGCCGACGCCCAAAAGATTAATCGCGGAATCGGTGCAGATGGGAAGCCCGTTAAGATCGCCGTGCTCGATACGGGGGTCGATGTGACGCATCCGGCGTTGGCTGGACATCTTCTTCCCGGTTTTGATTTTGTTGACTTCGACAATGACCCAAGTGAGGTCGGCAATCAATCCATTGGACCATACGGTCACGGAACACACGTTGCCGGACTCATCGCGCTTGTCGCGCCGGACGCGAAAATCATTCCCGTGCGCGTGCTCGATCCGAGAGGACTTGGTAACACGTGGGTACTGGCTGAGGCGCTGGCATACGCAGTCGATCCAGATGGTAACCCTGCAACGCGCGACGGCGCGGACGTGATCAATCTAAGTCTCAGCACTCTGCGTCGCACACGTTTGCTCGAGAACGTGTTGGCACGTGTTTGTAATGATGGCAACAACGATTTTCCGGCAGTCGGGAATTCGAAGCTTGTGGTTGTTGCAGCCGCGGGCAATGGAGGAGATTTTGAAGAGCAATATCCAGCGGCGGAGGGTGTAAACGGCCTGATAGCCGTGGCTGCCTCGACGCAGCAGGATAAACTCGCAACGTTCTCGACGCGCGGTTCGTGGATCCGAATAGCGTCACCGGGCGTGGGAATCACCAGCACGGTGCCCGGCGGACAATTTGGAACCTGGAATGGCACGTCTATGGCTGCGCCGTTAGTGGCTGCTGCGGCTGCGCTTATTCATGCCCAATACCCGAGTACGCGCAATGACAAGATAGTTGATCACATTGCGAAGACGGGAAAGCGGATTGATGGTCCAGTGCAGGCGCGATTGGATGTCGGTAACGCACTAAAAACGGATCCGCGTTAGCCACAAAAGGCACAAAAACAAAGCAGAGTTAACTGCCCGGATTGTCCCGCGCGTTTAAAATACTGGTCCTCCCGCTCGTCGAATCGGCGTAATCTGTGGATAGGGTTCGACGGCACGTGTATAATCCTCACCCCCGCAAATCCCTTGAACAAGTGAAGAACACTCATGAAGGCTCAAGAATCAAACTCAGACCCGATTCGCGATTTCTACACCAGTCACCCGTTCCCGCCTCCGGTTGAAAATCTCGATCGTGCTCGTGAAGTGCTTCTGAATAAGAATATCCATCGTGCCGAATTTCATTTGCTATGGCCCGACAAAGAATATCGGGACGATTTAACTGTTCTCGTCGCCGGTTGTGGAACGTGGCAAGCGGCGAAGTACGCGCTCAGTCATCCCGCCAACAGTGTAGTCGGTATCGACGTCAGTACGACGAGTCTCGAGCACACCGAAAGATTGAAACAGAAACACGACATCACGAATCTTGAAACGCGGCAGTTGGCGGTCGAGAGCGCAGCAGAACTGGACCATCGCTTCGATCTGATTATCTGCACTGGCGTACTGCATCACCTCGCCGATCCCGACGCGGGTTTGCGTGCGTTGCGGTCCGCATTGAAACCCGATGGCGCAATGTACTTGATGGTATACGCGCCTTATGGTCGCACCGGCGTTTACATGCTTCAGGAATATTGTCGCCGGCTTGGGATCGGTACCACGCCGGAAGAGATCAGGGATCTGATCGAGGTCCTGAGGTATTTACCACAACACCATCCGTTATTGGCGGCGCAGGGCGGCTCGCGGGATTTTCCGAGCGCTGATGCTCTGGCGGACGCGGTCCTGAACCCACGCGATCGTTCTTACACTGTTTCGCAACTGTTCGATTTTGTTGAAGGCAGCGGTCTGAAACTGGCGCGCTGGTACTGGCAGGCGCCTTACTTACCTCAATGTGGTTTCATCGCTGCCACACCGCATGCAAGTAGACTCGCCGCGCTGCCCCAGCGCGAGCAGTACATCGAGATGGAGCTGTTACGCGGCGTGATGCCAAATCACAGTTTTGTGGTCCATCGAGACGACAACCAGAACGACGGATCGACGATGCGTTTCGATGATGAAAGTTGCTTGCGTTACGTGCCCGTTCGGCTGCCCTGGACCATTTGCGTAACGGATCGAATACCTCCCGGCGCTGCCGGTGTGATGGTGAATCAAACGCACATCTATAACGATCTGTTTCTGCCCATCAGTCAGCAAGAGAAGCAAATGTTTGAAGCAATCGATGGCCGTCGTACCGTCGCGGAGATAGCCGGATCGTTACCCGCGCCAGAAAAGTTTTTCGAAAAGCTTTGGTGGTACGATCAGGTCGTGTTTGACACTTCAAAAGTCAACCCGCGCGACTTTATCCGGCACGTTTGAAGTACTGCACTGCTCGCTCGTGCTTCTCTGCTGCTTCGCGACTGTCGAATGTGCCGAGATTCTTTCGCTTTCGCGTTTTGGGATCGACTTTGCGCGAGTAGAGTCGGTATTTACCTGATTTTAGTTTTCTGATCATTAAACAGCTCCCACGGCCGGGCTAATGTCCGCGCCCTTCTTTCTGAGGTACATCACGATCGGTATCGTGCTCGCAAGCCCGGAAAGGAATAACGACCAGCCGAGTGTCTTGCGTTTTGGTTGTTTAAGTTTGTCGGCGAGTAGCAGACCTGCTCCGAGTCCGATTGCGCCGCGTGTCGCGGCAAATATTGCGATCTCCGGGACTGAGATTGACTTCACGTTTAACTCTGCCATTTTTCAGTTAACCTCCTCGAATTGGACACACAACCACCATGCCAACCGAAGAGAGCGGACGATGTAAGTTTAAGGAGGGGATTTATGTACGGAATCTTTTCTTCAACGTCTCGGTTTGTTTCACCAATGAGAGAGGATTTGTAAGATTTTCAGCTACAGGATAAATCACGTTAATCCTGTCGAACCTGCCTGCCATCATCGAGACGCAAAGATAGAGCTGATAACTCGGAACGGCTCGGCATCATCAGCAAACCGAAACGTGCCGTGCTCTTTCATTTCGCGTCCAGCGCGAAGCAGAGCAGTCAACGCATACCGAGCAAGAGCACTCCCAGTACTAATTCGTTTCACACCGACTGCGGACAATTCACTCACGCTCAGGTCTAAATCTTTCACACCCATCAAGACGTTTACCGGTCGATCCAAAGAGTTGACGACCGCTGCAATGTCCTCTTTATCAGTGAGACCTGGAGCAAAAAGCACGTCAGCGCCTGCGTCCTGATAGCTTTGCAATCGTTCGATGGTGTCTTTCAAGTCGTGCCTGGCGAAAAGATAGTTTTCGCAACGCGCAGTTAAGGTGAACGGAAAAGGAAGATCGCGAACCACCTCAGCCGCTGCTCGGATGCGATCGATCGCAAGTGCACGATCATAAATTGGATCGTCGGCTCGCCCGGTCGCATCTTCAATCGAACCGCCTGCAGCCCCCGTTGCAGCAGCCAGACGGATCGTTTCGGCGACGACTTCGGGCTTATCGCCGAAGCCGTTCTCGAGATCGATGCTAACCGGCAGTGCGGTTGCAGCGACGACGGCTGCTGCGTGGGCCAACATCGCCTCCCGTCCAACCGCATTGTCAGTTTTTCCAATCGAGAAGGCATATCCGGCACTACTCGTCGCCAGCGCCTCAAATCCTAAATGTTCCAGCACGCGAGCGCTGCCGATATCCCATGGATTAGGCATGATGAAAATTCCGTCGCGCTTGTGAAGTTCAGCAAAAGCGCGACTCTTGTCTGCCTGCGTCAACATGTAATCACCTCAATCCTGCTGCGGCGGTAGCGCGAACGTTCCTTCAACTACCTCCACAAAGTTTCTTTCCTCGCGAAGAATGATACGTTTGTTTTGCGCGAGTGCGAAGTTCGCGAGGGCTTCGGGGGAATGATACGACCCCAATTCTCTGCGTACGTCGGACGTCGCGAATTGCTGGCGAGATACGGTCTTGAGGTTTAATGGCGCAGCCGCTTTTTGCGCGTGTATAATTCTCACCCCCGCAAAATCTTTTGAGCCTGTGAAACATTCATGAAGCCAAAACGCCTGCTCTTTCTCGTGTTTCTGTTTTCCCTCGCTGCTTCAGCGCGCGGGCAAACCGCTACCCGCACCATTGCGGTGACGCTTGACGATCTTCCGTACGTGAGAATTGGCGAGGCGGCGTATCTCAGCAGTGCTCAGGCGGCAACGTCAAAAATTCTCAGCACGCTTAAGAAGTACAAAGCGCCGGCGGTCGGGTTCGTTAACGAGCGGCAGTTGGAGTTTGGAAACGATCGTGACGCTCGAACTAGTCTTTTACGTCAGTGGGTGCAAAGTGGAATGGTGCTTGGGAATCACACCTATTCGCATCCTGACTTTAACCAACTCACCGTCGAACAGTTTGAGGAACAGATTGTGAAAGGTGATGTTGTAACGCGCAAGTTGATGGCCTCCCGCCGTCCTTATCAACTCTATTTTCGACACCCGATGACGCACACGGGCGATACGAATGAGAAGAAAGAAGCGATTGAGAAGTTTCTTGCAGAGCGCGGCTACAAAGTAACGCCACACACAATCGAGAACTCTGATTTCATCTTCAACGTTGCCTACGTGCTGGCGATGCAAAAAGGCGACACCGCTCTCGCAAAGCGTGTGCGTGATGCCTATCTTGATTTCACGTTTGCCGCCACTGATTTTGCTGAGAAAATCTCGCCTCAGGTGTTCGGGCGGGAAATTCCACAGATATTGCTCATCCACTCAAACGACATCAACGCTGATTCACTCGACGAGATGCTGCGCCGATTCGGCGAGCGTGGCTACACGTTCGTGACCCTGGACAAAGTGATGGCTGACCCTGCTTATCAGACGAAGGACACTTACATATCCAGGTATGGTCCAACATGGTTATTCCGCTGGTCGAAAAGTAAAGGAATGAATCTGGACTTTTCTGGCGATCCAGATCCGCCAAAGTGGGTGATGGATTTATACAACAGCAGGTAGGCATTGGCTAACTTTTGAGATATACCCATTTTCCGAAGAACTCTTTCAGACTTTTTCCATTCGCTTCCGTCATTGCCGACTCGAAGTCACTGGTGACTACTGATTTGCCAAAGTGTCGACGAGTGAAAAGTCGAAGTCCGTTCCAGAAGGCACGCTCGCCCATTTCCTCGCGCAGCAAGTGCAAAACATACGCGCCCTTATCGTAGACGAGTGTGCGGTCGTCACTTGTCGGATGATCCCAATCCGGAAAGACGAGGGATTTGTCCTTACCTGCGGCTCGCACTCTTTCATAGTTTGTTCGGTACGATTCGATCTCGCGTTGATAAGCCGCGCGTCCAAAGCGATGTTCGAGGTATGCTGCGGCCATGAAGGTTGCGATCCCTTCGTTGAGCCAAAAGTGATTCCAGTCGCGGCAGGTCACCATATTACCCCACCATTGATGCGCAAACTCGTGCGCCCCGAGCCAAAGATCCTGTTCGTTGTCCAGCAACTGCTTTCCATAGGATTCCTTCAGCGCTGTAAAGCTACTCATCTCCTGCTCGACACCGCCGGCAGCGAGCACTTGCGTGTACGTTTTGTCGGCATAGTTAACGCCGGCGCGATCTTCGAAGAAGTTGAGCATGTCGGAGGTGTCGCGAAATATTCGACGCACGTCTCCTTCGCTGTAGTCCGTTGTGAAGTATTGCAGTTCGACGTTTTCCCGACGCTCTTTCACAACGTGAAAAGGACCAGCCGCGAAACCGAAGACGTAGGTTGGTATCGCTACTTTCTGCAGCCATTCTGAAACCCGCTTGTTGTTTGGCAGTACGCGTTCGGAAATCATTTCACCATTGGCAATGGGTTTTAAGTTCGCAGGCAGGATAAGTTTGAATGTTAACGTCGCCTTGTCGGCCGGATCGTCTACACACACCATCCACTGGCTGGTGGAGAAGACCGTGTAGACCTGGTGTCGGTCTGGAAAGAATCGAATGCCGCGTCTCGGTGTGCCATGAAAGTCGATCTCGAGTTCTTTCAGGCGTTTAGTTCCCGACGGCAAAGAAACGCTGAGTCGATGATCGTCCACGGAGTACTTGAGCGCCTTGCCGCTGAGCCTGACCGAGTCGACGACCAGATCGCCACAATTAAAAACTGCCTCCTGCGAAGCGGTTGAGAATCGAATGAGCACCGTTCCTTTAACTGATTTTGCCGCGATGTCGGGTTCGAGGGTGGCTGTGTAGTGAAGCACATCCTGAGCGCCGCGTGCGCTCGGGCTCGAGCTCAAGATTCCGAGCGCGACCACCACGAGACACAACCATCGATTTTTTGACATACTTTCCTCTTGATGGACCATTCTATGATAGTTCTCGAAACCGAACGATTGATTTTGCGCCGGCTTAATCCACAGCATGCGCCTTTTATATTGACCCTTCTCAACGAACCCTCGTTTATTCGTTACATTGGCGACAAGAAGGTGCGGACGCTCGAAGATGCCGCGCAATATATTCTAAATGGACCGGTCGCAAGCTACGAACGTCATGGATTCGGTCTGAATCTGGTTGAACTCAGGGAACCATGCACGCCAATCGGGATGTGTGGATTACTCAAGCGCGACGAACTGCCCGATCCTGATATCGGTTTCGCCTTCATGCCTGATTTTTGGAACAAGGGATATGCTTATGAGGCAGCCGCCGCGGTGATGAAGGACGCGCGGGAACGATTGAAGCTCGAACGCATCCTTGCGATTACGACACCCGATAACGAGGCGTCGATCAAACTGCTGCAACGAATCGGCCTAAGGTTTGAGCGAGTTATCAAAATGTCAGAAGACGCGGCCGAACTATTTCTCCATTCATCCGTGTAATCTGTGGCTAACTCAGCCGGGTCGACAAGTACCAGACATTTCCAAATTCGTCGTTGACCCATGCACTTCGATCGCCGTACGGCTGATCGGTAGGCTCCAACGCAGACGTCGCACCCGCACTCAACGCTCGTTGATACATGGCATCGACGTCCTCTACGTACATGTAGATTGCCGAGGACATTGGTTGCCATTGATCGTGTGCTTCACCCATTTCAACAATCGAATCGCCAAGCCGCAGTTTTGCGTGATAGACAAAACCTTCGTTCGATTGATGTTGTTCAACTACCTCAGCCCCAAATGCTTTCTTCAAAAAGTCGATGAACTTCGGTGCTCCAACCGGATGAAAGTAAACCGTAACAGTGTGGAGATCCTGAATCGCGGTGGTGTCGAAACGTTTGGCGATGTACCACTCGTTACCACCGACATCCTTAACTGCGGCGATGCGTTCACCGTATTCCTGGTCTGAAGGCTCTCCGAGCGAAGTCGCGCCTGCTGCCATTGCGCGTGCATAAACTTCGTCGACGTCCGCTACATACAGATGAATTGCAGTGGGGTGAGTGTCAAAAGTTGGACCACCAATCATCACCATCGAGTCGCCAATCTTGACCTCACAATGAATCCCTCCGGCTGAACCGGTAGTGCGGAACGATTCAACTGCTCCGAACGCCTGTTTTACGAACTCGACTAATTCGACTGCCGGCTGCACGGTGAGGTAAGGCGTAACCGTGTGGAAGCCCTCGCGTTTAAATGTCTTCGACTCATGCGAGGCGACGAAGTCGTCAAAATGTTTCTGCATGTCGGCCACCGAAACGTCCTGCTGGTGCGTTGCCACGATCCATGTGTAACCAAATGGATCCTTGATCTGTCCCGCACGATCGCCGTAAAACTGGTCCTCCACAGGCCGGCTCAAGCTCGCACCCTCTCCGACCGCACGCTCTACAAACTGGTCCGCATTTGGTACGTACAGGTGTAATTTGATTGGCGAACCACCGAGTGTTTCGGCGCTGACCATACCATAATCGGGATATTCGTCGGCGATCTCCAATACCACCTCACCGATTTTCAGTTCGGCGTGACCAATCTTTCCACTTGGTTCTACAAGTCGCATCAGCTCGGTGGCGCCGAAAGCTCGTTTATAAAAGTCGATTGCCGCTCCGGCGTCGCGGTAGGTCAGGTACGGGCTCAGTGAGATAGTTGCCGATGGTGTCGATTCAATCTGCTTTGCTGCGGTGCTCATCTCTGTCTTGCCTCCTAATTGTTCTTTGAGCGTGACGCGAAACTGTTCCGAGGGTAAACCTCGCAACTCGTGTGCGACCGCTACGAGTTCAGTCAACTCCCGATCTGCCTCGTTCACCACTGGCTCGCGTTTATCAAGCAACGCGGTGACCGCGTCGTCCAGTTGATCGATGATGGAACGTTCAGCCATTTCTTAACTCAGCCTACTCGCGCAATCGTGCACGAAGATTTTCCAAACCCCGAAATTGAAGCTGCTTGACTGCACCTTCGCTGCGATTGAGACGGACTGCTATTTCGCGAATACTCTTTTCTTCACCAAAACGTAAAAGGATCACTTTGCGCTGGTCCTCTGGAAGCTCGTCGACTGCCCGGAAGAGTTGGGCGCGTCGTTCTACCTGTTCAAGATCCGGATCCACAGCAGTATTCGAAACAACTTCTGTTTCCGTCGTTTCGCGCGACTTCCTTCGATTCTGATCGGCAATCGCATTTGCGGCGATTCGATAAAGCCAGGCGACGAATGGCGCGCCACGCCATTTGAACTTTCCGATGTTGGCGAGAGCTTGTTGAAAGACATAGGCGGTAAGGTCTTGTGCTTCAGATCGGTCGTGAATACGGCGCGCAATATAGGCGTAAACGACGTGAAAATTTCGCTCATAGAGCTCCGCAAAGCGGCCCGGATCCTGCTGGGCAGCCTCTATAAGCACGCGTTCGTCCGATTCAGTGACCCGACTCAAGTTATCCTCGCGCCAGTTTTCTACTGATAAAAACTGTGGTGGAGCTGAAAAGTTACGGTGATCGTGAAAAGATTTTAGCGCGAACTCGTCACCGGCGGGCGTCTTTGTTACGTTGTGCGAAGTACGGCCTGCCGTGGACTTTGCCTCAAAATAGGAAATCGCACTTGGACACACTCAGTACAGGGAGCGGGGCTTTGCCTCAAAAGTCCGAACCTGACTTGGACACAGTCGGTACCACCTCGCGATAGCGGGTGGGTGCATACGCAGCGACCTTAGCAAATCGAGCGCATCTACTTCGTACCCATCCGCTACCGCGGACGGTACTGACTTTTTCCAAGCGCGACGTCCTGATTTTGAGGCAAAGCCCCGCTCCATGTACTGACTGTGTCCAAGTGTGTACTCACTGTGTCCAAGTGCGATTTCCTATTTTGAGGCAAAGCACTGCCGTGGGCGACGATGGCAAGTTTCATCCTCTCGAAGGCAAGGAACGAGAAAAACCTGTACGAACAGATCAAATAAGCCTTCGCATGATAACCACGATCAGGAAATAGATGGCGGCGAAACCGCACAGCCCCAGGAATGAAATCACGAAGTTCGTTAGATAGGTTCTAAGCACACCCGTGCCTTCCGATTTCCTGTATTTATAGACCAAAAAGGAAATCGAAAAACAGACGAGTGCGATGTACCAGAAAGTGACTGGATCGGACCAGGGAGTAAGACGGAAACGGAAAAACAAGAACGGAAAAATCAACCCATTCACGGTTGAGGCAAGGATCTTTACGTACGGTGATTTCATTCAGGCCAAAGATTTAGGATACCCATAGACCCTGGTCGATCTGGATCTCCCATTTGCCTTTTACCTTCCGGAGCAGAACATATGCACCTTCGCCACAGGTATAACCGCAAGCTCTGGACACATAAACGAGCGCCTGATCGTGCCGATCATTGAATCCTACATTTGAAAAGGATACCAGCCCGGCGGAATTTGGATATTTTTTATAGAAGCTGGTCCAAAAGTCGCCCAATTTATGATCGAGAAGCTCGCTATCCGTTGCCACGACACAGTTGATGCCAAGGTTCCAAACTTTCAATTGTTCGGGACCCATGTTCCTCAGTATATAGTTGTCGAGTGTCTGCATCTCGGCTTCCGGCATTAACTCTTTCATCAGTTCGTGGAACTTATCGGGGCGTTGCCATTCTGATACCAGAGAGTCATCCACGAACATTTTGAAAGTAGTCGTTTGCGACTGGAGGACAAGTACCTTGAGTTCGTCGTTGGATGGGACTTGCCGTTGAACGAGCAGACGATAGATCTCATTTGCGTCCGCGGAGGGGTCAGCAGTCAGGCTGATTGGCCTTAAGACACTGTCACTGACGTCGTAAAAGCGGTCGACCAGAGCAGTTTCCAAACGCTGGACTAGCTTTAGTGGCCACAGTAGGGCGACGCCGATCGCGAAAGTCAGGATTGCAATCGACAGTCGAATTCCATGCTTCAGCATTGGAAATTCCTCCGGAGATATATTTACAAGAATACACGCCTTGCGCGCAGCATTTGTTCCTTAGAATAGCTTTGCACGAAAAGTCTGATTTCTCTGTGCAGTCTCTGTGTCCTCTGTGCCTCTGTGGTTGTTTTTTCGAACAATTCCTTAACCACCGAGGCACAGAGGACACAAAGATTGCACAGAGAAGAACTCCAATAGGACTTTTCGTGCAAAGCCCCTTAGAATAATTCGAAGTCATCACAATGCGGTTTTCACGATCTTTGCCGTAGCTGTGATGCTTGTTCTCATGGACCAGCCGAAAACCCGCGTCTTCGTAGATGTGACGAGCCGCGTCGAGCACGCTGTTGGTCCAGAGTACAAGCTTGCGGTAATTCCGCTGCCGCGCAAAACGAATGCATTCGTCCACCAACCGTTTGCCGATACCCAATCCACGCGCCTGCGGTTCAACGAGCAGAAGTCGTAGTTGAGCAACAGTCCTGGACTTCTGAACCACCATTGCAATCAGCGGGGCCACCACGACAACAATCATCACGTAGGTGTTTTGCCAGTCGCTCAAACCGACGGCTAATCTCTCGTGCGCGCACCATGAAGCAGCGAAACTGCTAAGTGGGCCAGGACGGATATTGTGACGAGGATCACGACGTTGCGGCTTTTATTCAGCATGATATTTACCTCATGGTGATGTCATGTAAAAAAACATTGCCTTTCTCGGTTCGGAATGCCTATTATTTCCGCGGCAGCTTGATACGACCGATCCTTAAGTAAACACTACTTCTCAGTAGTTCTCGACTTAACCATAGCCTCTCGGACACCTGTTTTCGATCGGAGAATGACATGAAAAACCTCCCCTTACTCCTCCTCGGGTTGATCTGTACTTTCTTTACCACCACAGCTTCAGCCCAGGTTACTCCTGAACAAGCACGTAACTTTCAGATCGACGCCACCCACAGCGGCGCCACGTCGTCTGCGACCTTGAAGCCTCCTCTTAGACAGCGATGGACTGTCAACTTTGGAAGACCTATTTCCTACCCGCTGATCGCCGATGGTAAGGTTTTCGTTACCGTAAAGAACTCCCCTATAACCTCCGGAACGACGCTGTATGCACTGAATGCGACAAACGGCGCCGTGGTCTGGTCGTTCAACCTTGGGGGATCATTCTTCTGGAGCGCCGCTTGTTACGAGAATGGACGGGTGTTTGCGATTAATGGCTCCGGCTTGTTGCGATCGTTTGATGGCGCCACAGGCACTGTGAATTGGAGTGTACAGCTTCCGGGTCAATTTTCCTTTTCAGCGCCTCCGACAGTTTTTGACGGAGTGATCTACGTCAGCGGTGCAGGATCCGGCGGTACCGTCTATGCCGTAAACGCTGATTCGGGTGCGGTCATTTGGACCGCGCCGGTGATGAATGGCGATACGAGTTCTCCAGCGGTGACGAGTGATGGAGTTTACGTCTCGTACAGCTGTCCAAACGTTTACAAGTTGGATCCCGCGACTGGTGCACTGATTTGGCATTACTCAACAGGTTGTTCTGGAGGTGGAGGCAAAACGCCTGCGCTCTTCGACGGCCTTCTCTATGTGCGGGACTCTTCAGATACTATTTTCGACAGTCAGACTGGACAGATCGTAGGCAGCTTCAATGCAAAGAACACTCCTGCCTTCTCTGGCGGCCTCGGCTTCTTTCTTAATGGTCCACATTCTTTCGGAACATTCGGAACACTGGTGGCCAGAGTGCTACCCTCTACCAATTTCTGGTTCTTTAACGGAGACGGTTTCCTGGAATCGTCTGTGCTCGTCGTGAATAATTATGTGTATGTCGGCTCGTCGCAGGGAAATTTGTATGCGGTCGATACCATGACCGGGCAGCAGGTTTGGGTCACCAATACTGGCGACAGCATACCTTATGTCGACGAACAGAACGTTTCGCAGCCGCTTACGAGTTTTGCGGCTGGTGAAGGTTTGTTGGTGGTACCGACGAGTACAAAGCTAATAGCCTACGAAGGCGACACTGCACCGCCAACTGTGACATTTGGAAATCCGGCGCCTGCGCCGAATGCCGCGGGCTGGAACAACACGGCCGTCGATGTTTCGTTCACGACCGCTGATGATTTGTCAGGCGTCCAATCAGCCAATCCGCCAAGTCCACTGCACTTTACCGCAGAAGGAGCAAATCAATCTCAACAGGTGACAGCGACGGATAACGCCGGAAATAGCGCGACGTTCACCTCGCCCACCATCAACATCGATCTAACTAAACCAACAACCGTGTCCACGATTCCCGGAGCCGGCCAGGGCCAGGAGTTGTTTACTGATCCGGTTACGGTGACATTGTCTGCCTCCGACAACCTGTCAGGAGTTGTAGGCAGCTTCTACCGTATCGACGGTGGATCGACGCAGACGTATTCGAGCCCATTTTCAATTGTCACTGACGGAAATCACTCGGTGGAATTTTGGAGTGTGGACGTGGCAAGTAACTCCGAAACGCATCAAACGCGAATCGTGAGGATCGATACAGCTGCTCCCGTGACTCAGGCGTCTGTTTCCGGCACGGCTGGAACAAACGGTTGGCATCGAAGCGCAGTGCAAGTTTCACTCAGTGCCACTGACACTGTGTCGGGCGTGCAGAACTCGTTCTATCGAATCGACGGCGGAGCAACACAAACTTACGCCGTTCCGTTCGGCTTATCTGCTGCCGGCCAGCATACAGTTGAGTACTGGAGCATCGACAACCTTAACCACACTGAAGCGACGCACACGTTACTTGTTAAGATCGACAGTGCTGCTCCGGTTGTCACGGCCTCAGCCAATCCAGCAACCGCTCCAAAGAGGCCAAATCCGGTGAACGTCACAATCTCTGGAAGCGTGACAGACGCCGTGAGTGGAGTCGGCAGCGCCAGCTTCAACGTGATTGACGAATATGGTGTGACGCAACCGAGTGGCTCCGTTACCGTACAGCCAAACGGGAGTTATTCATTCACACTCAGTTTACCTGCAACTAAAAACGGCAACGACAAAGACGGTCATCTATACACAATTGTAGTGAGCGGGGTTGACCAGGCGGGTAATTCCGCTCAGGCAACAACTACACTTCGGATCAACTGATCGCACGTTAACTGGAGAGCATCCACAGATTACACAGATCTAGCGCACCGCAGCCTCCTGGCTTGCCGTCGCTATCAGGAATTTCCAGTCCTCGATCGGTGTGCCCTTCGTCTGCAAGTTTGACGTCAGGTAGTAGAGCCGCTGCGTAGCCGGCGAATTCGGCGCCTGCGAAAAGCGATCGTGCAGGAAGTACGGCGGTATTGACTGGTAATAGAGCGTTGCTGTGACCGTGATGTTTCTGGCGCTGAAAGCACTCAGCGGAATCTCAAACCGCACCACATTTGTTCCACTTCCATCTGCGTACGCCGGATCGCCACCAACACTTACTGGATGGGTCTCGTGAAGGTAATCGGCGGGTATGTAAGGCGTCTTATCAGCCTTGAGTGGACCGGTGGTGGTCCATCCAAGCGGCAAAAGTCGGTTGTCTTTCAATTGATAATCACGTCTCAAAAAACTGGTCGTCATCGCGCACTGAATATTCAGGTTTAGCTCCTCGTAGATCTGAACCTGGTCCTGACGTGTGATCGCTGACCCGGTGTTCTTTTGTGGATCCCAGAAAAAGTGACGTTGGTAATGCTGAGGGCTAACACCCGGAACAGTCTTGTTGCATGCAGCCGGATAACCGAGTGTCGCAGGCTTGGTGCCGTCCGTGTAGACATCGAACAATTCTGAGGGCAGTCTCTCACTACTGCCGTTGCCATTCGTGATTACGCCGAGCTCATTTGTACAACCCGAACACCAAACCGTCTTGTTTGTATCGTTATCAATTACGCGAAACTCTAAAAAGGCACGTCGAAATCCAACACCACTCGGAAATCGGTGCCCGGCTTTGTTTGTCACTTTTACATCCGCGATCAGTTTCTGGTTACGAATTGCAGGCTCCGTCACTGACACTTCAGCGGTGGAGCTCCGCGCCTGTTGCACAAAAGCGTCAATCGAGGTCGACAGATCATCGAGCCCTGACATGTAGTCGTTTTGCCTGACACCCAAAATGTCGTTAGCAAGAATATTGGTTCCATTCGATTTGTAAGGCGACATGAACTGTTGAAACATTTGCAGCAGCGTCACATTCAAACCCTGCAATTGATGTCGAGCAAAACCTTTATCACGGAAGCGAACACGAATCTTGTCATCAGGTAAGCGATTGCCGGTTTGCGGATATTGATCGTCTTCAATAAAAGCGATCGGCTGTTGGATCAAAGGAATGTTGAGCGTGCCGTCGGAGTTGGTGTACTTCGTCGGCATATGACAATCCTGACATGTTTGCGCCTTCGAGTTTGTGCCAACCTCGTTTTGATAACCACTGTTAAGCCATTCGAGATATGTCAGTTGCTCGAGATGGGGTTTATTTGGATCCGCGTCTGGATTGTCCATCAAAGGCAGATTGATCGTGTGGCAATTGCCGCACATGCGTGAGCTTTTGATGTATGGATCGTGTTTCGGTTTGATCCCGAGAGAATTGTTCATCGGATCGGTAACAATCTCTGCGTCTTTGAACGGACCAAATATTTCTGCCGGATTGCCGGTCGTAAAATTCCCCGTAATCTTCGTTTTTAGGAAATTGACGAAGGGATCCGGATCGGGTTTGGAAGGGTTATCTTCCACGATTCGATGGCACGCCATGCAACTAACGCCATCACGAGCCAGGGCTCCATAGATGTATGCTTTGTCGTTTGCCTGCGAATTTGTATCGTAAGTCGCGTAGACCATTTCACGTTCAAAGTTCCCCTTATCAAGTCCACCGTGATCGTCATCAAGACGTCGTTTACCCATCACGCCGTGACACTTGAAGCAGGTGTTGTTGATGGTCTTGATTTTTTCCGTGACCTTCGCAGGATCGTTCTTGAAGAAACTTTTGACGAACTCGATCTCGCTGTCGAGCTGTGCATAAAAGACAGGATCGCGGCCGGCCAATCCCATCGGCGACCAGCGCCACTCCCCGAATGGTGAAATGTTCATTACCGGAGTCGAACCGTCTTTTTGCTTCGTGCCGGTGTAAATCATTATGTTGCCGTACGTGCCGCCGCTATGACAGCCCATACATTGATCGGAAGTAAGAAACTGATTTGGATTGGGAGATGGCGCAGGTTGTGCTCCGGGAGTACCGATATTCTCCGGAAAAATATGATCGTAAGTCTCTCCCGGAAATTTTTGCACTTTATCTAAAGGCACTGCCGCGATCGACTTGTAGAAAGCGACGAATTTTGGATCGACCGTCGCTGGTCTTAAGCTTGCCATCTCTCGAAAAATCGATTGTTCCTGCACATCGGTCGCATCCGCGTTGTGGCCAGCTGTTGGAACATCGCGATCGCTGTCGGCCGCTTCGCTACAAGGTTGCGCCGGAGCTGATGAATGCCCGCTTACGGGAGTCGATGCCCACGACAGATCGACAAAGTACGAATCGGGATCACCCGTGAAGCCATTGATGTTCTTTGAGTAAGTAAACGTATGTTCTTTCTCGGCTGATGCATGACACCTCACACAGTAGAGTCCGAACCCTGCATACGGAACTGCAAATGGCGGATTGTTGTTGTCAACGCATTGCGCATCCCAGATTTCGGCCCAGTACCAGCCGTCCTGCGAACCCTTGCTGTCTTTGATCATGATGGTCCAACCATTAATTCCTTTGGGTGGCTGGAGCTGATACCTTGCCGCCGGCGCGGTGTACTGTTCCTTCACAATCATCGCGCCATCAGGAATTGGTTTGCCTGAGTTTCTTCGTAGCAGCCAATTAATAACAGACGGTGAGTAATAGATTTTTACGGTCGGGTGAACGCCATAACTGACGCCGTTAACAAAAGGCCCGGTGTCGCGGAGTTTTTTATCTTCACACCACTTCAGAGTTTTGTATTTTCCACTGCTAAGAAACGATTTGAGTTGTGTTTGGAATTCCGGAAGTCTAGCCGGAAGAAAACTACTGGGCAGCGGCAAACCGCTCTCTTGTCCGTCGGCACAAGGTGAAGTTTGAACGGCAGGAGATGGCGCGCGGTCGGCCAACGTTGTGGGGGCCAACTTCATCATGACGACCGCAATTGAAATCACGATCAAACACAGGACCAGAATGTTGCCCAGCCATCGGATATGCATGTGCCAACTCCTTCAGTGTGCGTCTTCGAAATGTGATTGAACAGGAATCGTGGAGAAAAGAGCCGCCTGACCTTTGAGACGTAGGCACTTTATATTGGCGAGTTAATTAGCGTCAAGGTTTTTGGTTGGCAGTCCTGTCCTGAGTTGAACATTCTTCTCTGTGCAACCTCTGTGTCCTCTGTGGTTGTTGTATCTAACATTCTTATAACCACAGAGGCACAGAGGACACAGAGGTTGCACAGAGAAATCCTAACCTGGAACAGAGCTGTTGGTTGACGTAAGTACGTCAAACGTGACAAAAGAGAATGGAAAGGCGTCAAACGTTGGGCTGACCATGGCGATCCGCATTGTCATCGCCTGGCTCAGCATTTCACCTCGCTCTGCGTTTTGGATTTTTGAAAGGGGTAAGCAATGCCCAAGATCTTCACTGCGGCATTTAATCGGTTCAGAGATAGGCTCTTTAGAACCTTATTCCGCGCCCGATTCCGCTACGATGTTTTCATCTCCTACAATCATGCCGCTAAAGCTTATGCAGTAAATCTCAAGCGGCAACTGGCCGATCTCGATTTCACCTGTTTCATTGACGAAGAAGAGGCGCCGCCGGGTTCATCGCTCGATCCCACACTCGCGAGAGCTCTCAGCAAGAGCGCGGTGATGGTCCTACTCGCGACTGAACGAGCCCTGACGCGTCCTTACATCATGTTGGAGTTTGAAAAGTTCGTTTCGACCGACCGCCGCATCATTCCGATAAATATCGGTAGCGCTCTCTCAGCGAGCGGCGAAGCAGCATTGGCGAGGGCCCCATGGAGCATAATCAAATCGCGCAACCTGATTTGGATCGACGAGGCTGACGAAGCTTTTGCGAAACAGATCCCCTCTCCACCAATCGCCGACGGTATCGATAAACTATTTAAGTACACGCGCCGCAACTCTCGCGTGCGCACAGAAATCATTGGCACTGCAACATTGGTCGTGCTGGCTGCGATTGCAGCGGGCTTTGTAATAAAAGGCCAGGCCACTGAGGTTTCGACGCAAACTGCGCGCGCAAGCGCGGCAAGGATTGAGGCCAACAAACAGCAAGACATAGCGACTGAGGCTGGACGGGAAGCGCAAAAACAATTGGCCCTGGCAGCAAAAGCGACAGACGAAGCCAAACGACAAACTCAGATTGCAGAGACCGCGAAAAAAGAAGCCGACCGTCAGCAGGAAATCGCACGCACGGCAACCGCTGAAGCAAATAAGCAGTTGATGCTGGCTAAAGCTGCAAGGGCGGAGGCCGAACGGCAACAGGCAATCGCAGCCGAGCAATCAGAGCGCAACCGTCATTTGCGCTACGTCTCAGAAATAAGTTTCGGCGAACGCGCGTATGAGACAGGGGACATGACGCGGCTAACTGAATTTCTTGACGCTCGAGTATCAGCACCTGATTCGTCGGCAGATGATCTGCGCGGCTTTGAGTGGTACTACCTCTGGCGACTTCGTCATAACGAAATGGGGACGATTGGTAGCCAGAAGGATGCGGTAAAGGATATTCGATTCTCGCCCGACGGGCGGACGCTGCTCACCATCGGTACCGGAAAAGGAAACACTTTGAAGTTGTTTAGCGCGAGTACCTGGCAGCCGATTGGCGAGTTCGAAGGATATTCGGCCAAGGTTGCGGAGGTGGTGTTTTCGCCTGACAGTCAAACGGTAGCGGTTATTGACGATGAGCATAACCTGACGCTCTGGGACGTAAATTCGCGGCGGCAGTTGTGGGTACTCGATCAACCAACCTGGGTTGTCACCTTTGCACCGGATAGCAAGACCGTGGTTACCGGCGGCAGCGAGCCAACGGTAAGTCTTTGGAATGTCGCATCGCATACAAAGATCAACGAGCTGACTATTCCCAACTCGGACGTCCCTAAACAACAACCGACGAGGTCGCGACGAAGGTCAACCAGCGAAAAAGAAAAAGAAGCAGCGGTCACGACAATAGAGTTTTCACCAGACGGCAAAAAGTTGACTGCCGCGGGATATCGTAATCAGGTTGCGATGCTTTGGGACGCGATCACCGGAAAAGAATTGATGATCCTAAAAGCAAAAGAAGCGTCTGATTCAGTCTGGTTAAAGTTTTCACCCGACGGAAAAAAGATCTTGAGTTACGGATTCGCTACCCCCGTTAGAGTTTTCGACAGCACCACGCTCACCGAAGTAGGCAGCTTAGGGCAGGGAGCACATCGCCTGACATTCTCGCCTGACGGTAAGACAGTATTTATTAATTTTTATGACTTGAAGCTCTGGGACCTGAGCTCGCAAACAGAATTAGGTACGATTGAGGAACGATCGGACGACATCGATTTCGCGGTCTTTTCCCCGAACGATCGTATTTTGGCCACCACTGGCAGAAACAGTATGGTGCAATTATGGGATCTGAATGGGCGTGAGTTGGTCAGAATGCAGTTGGGTAAATATGCTGCTGAGTCTCTGGAGTATTCACGAACTGGCAGGATGCTCGTTGCCCGAAGTAATGACGGCAGTATGCGCATGTGGGATATGAGCTTGCCGGGCGCGACGCTAAAACTGCGCGCTTACGGATCCGCTGTTAGCGCGCTCGCCTTATCGCCACAGGGCGACTGTCTAATCGCAGTGGATGGCGGCATTGTAAAACGCTGGGACACGAACAGTCAGCGCGAAGCGGCAACACTGACCGGACATTCTCCATATCTATCGTATTTCGAGTTCGTCAATGGGGGAAGAATTCTGGGTACCAAAGGTCGAGACGAAAGCCTGAAGTTGTGGGATATCACTACACGCAAACCGATCGGTGTTGAGAATCCGGGTCGACGAGGTTTGAGTAACGGTCTCGCGGCTTTTTCGCATGACGGCAGAACTCTTGCCCTTGCGCATGAATACTCTGACAACGTTGTGCAGCTCAAAGAACTAATGACCGAGCGCGATCTGGGTCTACTTAAAGGACTAACCTCAAATGTCCTTTCGCTGGAGTTTTCACCGGACGACAAAATACTTGCGACAGGTACCGAAGACAATACGATTACGCTTTGGAATACGACTTCCTTCCAACCGCTGACGAAACTCGCGGCGCACACGTTCAGTCAAAGATCACAGATGTTTTCTCCGGACGGCAAGTTATTTGCCGCGGGCGCCGACGAATATTCGATTAAGCTTTGGGATACCAGCTCATGGAAAGAGGTGGGAAGTCTGCCGAGAAACTCGGGGCGAATTGTTTTTATCCTATTCTCTGCCAATAGTGCAATCGTCGCTTCAGTTGCCTCTAATAGCGTTAAGTTATGGAATGTGGCGACGCGAAAGGAACTGACCACAGTCGAAGGATACTTCGAGGAAAGGTCAGCCGTGGCGTTGTCTCCAAACGGAAAAATCCTGGCTGTAAGAAACAATCAGAAAGATATGTTTGTACTCCTCGATACTTCCGGACATGAATTGGCCACACTGCGCGGTCAACCGAACGTCTCGTGCCTCGCGTTTTCACCGGATGGCAAGACTCTTGCGGCCGGCAGCGAGGACGGCACAGTAAAGCTCTGGGAAGTTCTCACGGGGCAGGAGTTGGCCGCATTCCGAGATCATTCGTCCGCAATCGCGGCGTTGTCGTTTTCTCCCGATGGCAAGACTCTGGCGACCGGGAGCAGAGATTCAACGGTAAGGCTTTTGTTTGCTGCGACTGAAAGCGACGTTGCGAATCAAAAGAGCGTCGTACCGGCGCCTTAGAGCGACTTTGCACGAAAAGTCCTTATCGGACTTCTTCTCTGTGCAGTCTCTGTGTGCTCTGTGCCTCTGTGGTTAAGAAATCGTTCGAAAAAACAACCACAGGGACACAAAGTACACAGAGACTGCACAGAGAAATCAGACTCTTCCTGCAAAGCCCTTAGAGCGAAGATACGCTTTAAACGAATCAATATGAGCTTTCAATCCAGTGGCTCTGATCCAATCCTGTGCGCGCATCTGCTGCGCAAAGTGGATGAAAAACTAATTGACCTTTTAGGTTCGTTATCGACGAGCGAGTGGGATACCCAAACCGTCGTGCCGCGGTGGAAGGTACGCGACGTGGCAGCCCATTTACTTGATACAGTGCTGCGCAAACTGTCACTCGTGCGAGACTCGTGGAACGTTGAGACTGTCGAGATTCGATTCCCTCAGGATGTTGTCGCGCTGGTCAATCGTCTTAACGATGAGGGCGTAACGGTTTATCGGCGGCTAAGTCCGCCTGTTTTAATCGACATGATGAAGATGGCGTGTGAGCAAAGCGCCAGCTTTCATGAGTCCCTGGATCCATTAGCTCCAGCCGCCTTTGGTGTTAGTTGGGCCGGAGAAACGAGATCTCTTAACTGGTTTGACACAGCACGTGAGTTGACAGAGCGCTGGCATCACCAACAGCAGATTAGATTTACCACACATCGTCCTGGGATCATGACGCCGGAGCTTTATCATCCGGTTCTTGCCTGCTTCATCCGCGGTCTGCCCCACCTTTATCGAGAGACGGACGCCCCCACTGGAACGGTATTGCTCATTGAGATCGCCGGTGACTGCGGCGGTCAGTGGTTCTTGTCGAGAGATGACGGTGGATGGAAACTCGTAAAAGAATCAGTCGCGGAGCCGTCTGCGCGAGTGACGATACCGCAGGAAATTGCCTGGCGTGTTTTTACCAAAGGGATCGATCGCGATCTGGCGAGAGCACAAATTGAGATTCAGGGCGATCAGCATTTGGGCAACCTCGTTCTCGAATTAACAGCTATTGTCGGGTAGCATTTCGATTTTTCCATCGCACAGGGTTTTGCCCTCAGGTTCTACCCGACAATAGATACCGACATCGCACTCGAAAAATGCGGTGAATTCTACGCGTCATTCTTTATTGCATTTCAACGCAAGGTTCCTTGCAAAATTCTTGTTGACAGACGAAAGTCGGAGGAGTAGACTCCGCGACCTCCACAATCGTGCGGAAGCTCACGGACCAAGCTGGGAGTTCAATGGTCCAGGTTTCTCGCGATCTTGTTTAACCAAGACGCAGAGGCGTTCCTTTCTCCACAACTGCCATTGCGGCTTTCTTAGCCGTACTTTGTCTCAAACAAAATCATGCGAAAAGCGCACTCAGTCGGGCGATCGCTGGCCCTCTCACTTGGCGGGCTAATCGTAGTGTTTCTTTTTACCGCATGTCCGAAGGTGCCAAAGGTAGTGCGATCGAAAGTGCCTGGCGCATCAGGCGCGAGCAAGCTTGACGTTAAGGTCCACGTTTCTCCAGCGGCGAACAATAACAACCCGGTCGCCGTCGATCTGGTCCTCGTTAAAGATAAGAAACTGCTAACGGAATTGATGAAGATGTCAGCCAGCGACTGGTTTGAAAAACGTCATCAGGTGGAGCTTGATTATCCCAAAGAGACAGACCTCGACGCGGGACGATGGGAATGGGTTCCGGGACAACAGGTCGCAGTCGATCGCCTGCCGGTGAACATGGACATCGTTGGTGGAGTGGTTTTCGCCAACTATTTCAGTGCCGGAACACATCGGGCTCCTTTCGATCCGCGCAAGGGAATTCTAATAACTCTCGGCGACGAGAACCTGTGCGTGCAGTCGCTCAAAGAATCACCGAAACCCTGCGCACCGGCAAAGCGATAGCAGGGAATTGGGAGAATAACAGTCATGAACGCATACGAAATACCAGACGCGATTCAATGGCACGAAGGCTTGTTACTAACTCCGCAGCACTTCCAGCAACTGTCCTCGCGACATGAAGCGTTGGTGCAATACGGAACCTCGCTAATTGCTCCGTTTTGTTGGGGAGTACGGCGTTTCAAGCATCATGCGATCAGTCTGCCGGCAGGGAAATTCCGAGTCCTGGAACTCGAGGCAGTGATGCCGGATGGGTTAGTAATCGTTCATGGTTTTGCTTCCGGACGCGACGACGTGCTGGAAATTGATCTCACCAAATATGCCGAGCAGATGAGCTATCGCGGAGCGCTCATACACGTGGCCGTAGCGGCCCGACAACACGGAACTACGAATGGTGGTTCGGGGCGATATGAGTCATTCAAGGATGGCCCAGTAGCTGATGAGATTTCAGGAGGAAACTCGCACGCGATTCACCGGCTCAAACCGCGACTTACGTTGCACGTTGGCGACAAATTACCAAATGATCAGGTTGGTTTTCCGGTCGCGCGAGTGATGCAGCGGGATGCTTCATTCACGCTCGATGACACGTTCATTCCCCCGCTGCTCGCGGTTCCCATTAAGGCTTGCGACAGCGACGCTTCTTCCATTGCGGGCCAACGTTTAGGCGACATGTGTTCGCAGGTTGCCCAACGCGTTCGCAAGCGAGCAATGTATCTGGCGGACGAAGCGAGGAATCCCGCTGCCAGTGACCGTTTTGGCAATGAGGCCGGAATCAGGATTCGTATGCTGAGTCTCGTGGGAGCACTGCCTCACTTTGAAGCGGTGCTTCAGAGCGGCTGCACCCATCCTTATCTTGTTTACATCGCTTTATGTGGCATGGCCGGTCAATTGGCGGTGCTGGGAACGGAAATGGTGCCACCTTCTTTCGATCCCTATAACCACAACGACCTCAATGCGACGTTTCAACCTGTTCTGGACTTCATCGATCGTGTGATGGACCAGGGAATCCCTGTGTCGTACAAGACGTTTCCATTCAAGTATCACGAAGGCGCATATGAATTGCGCTTCGAAGGTCCATGGATGACGAAGCAACTCGCGATTGGAATCAGGGGTGAACGCGGAATGTCGGAAGACGAAATCGTGAGATGGGGTGAGAGCTGCTTGATCGGATCGCAAAGCAGAATCGGTTTACTAAAAGAAAATAGGATTAGAGGCGCCGTGCGAAAACATGCCGACCGAGTCGGCGACATTGTTACCGCCAAAGGTGTGGCGCTCTTTTCGCTGATGGCGGATGAGAGTTTTGTCGAACCGGAGAAACTTTTGCAAATTGTTAATCGCGAGGGACCTCGACCCTCCGAGATTATCTTGTACGTAATGGACAACTAGCGCTCAAGAATCTGAGTTAGATCACACTAAGAAGACGAAGTTTTTAGTTTGCAACGGCACTATTCGACCGTACGCCCGAAGTGTGCCCACCTCAAAAGGGATCTCTGATGAACGTGATCCAATCAAACGAATCGTTTCTGCTTTCGCAGTTTCGCGAGTTCTACACGGAGATCATTCGTCTGAAGCGACTGATCCAGGACAGCGAAATCCCGGTACCCGAAGAGCCTGCGCCGGAAACAGTAGGCAATGGCAACGGTCATAGTGTCGACGGCGGGGTGACGGGCAAACTTCCAGTTATCGATCCGGCACTGCTGCAGACGTGGTCGGGTATTGAAAAGATTACCTCGCTCGCTGTTTGCGGTACGGTTGGCAGCGATCGCGAACCAACTCCCGAACAGTCGAAGCTTGCGCTGCTGGTCTGGCAAAACCTGATTGCCCTGTTCCGGCGCAATGCAGTTCAGATCCTGCGCGTGGCCGGGAAACCCACCGACAACTATTTCGAAGCCCAGTATGTGATGGCGGCGTTTGCAGACGATGTCTTCATTCACCTGAACTGGGAAGGCAAACGCGCGTGGACGTCGAACCTTTTGGAGGCGGCGCTGTTTCAGTCACACGTCGCGGGCGAACTGTTCTTCGATAAGTTGGACCGCCTTTTGCGCGATCGCGATCCGGCCGACAAGAGTTTGGCGGCCGTGTATCTCTCGGCGTTGTCGCTTGGTTTTCGCGGTAAGTATCACGGACTAAACGATCACGGGAAATTGCGACGCTATCGACAGGAGTTGTTCGCTTTTGTTTTTCGCCAGCCGCAGGATTTGAAGAGTGACTCAAAGATCGCCTTTCCGGACAGTTACGTCAAAAACCTCCGAAAAGAGAAGCAGAAAAAACTCACTAACCCGCGTGTGTGGTTAGTGGTCCTTGGTTTCGTGCTCGTTAGTTACTTAGTTGTGTCGCACGGAATGTGGTTAAGCCTGACGTCTCGACTCGAACGCGCCAATCAACAAATCGTCGACGTCGAGAAAAGGCTGGACGCACTTCCGCCGCCTGCCAACTGATTATTTGCTGAGGTAGACAATGTCGGCCCCCACCGCATTACTGATACTGATTGCGATTGTCCTGTTGCTGGTAGGCACCGCAGTGTTTCTTTATCTGGTGATCAGGCGATCGCGCAAAGTCTCATTCGCTGCCGACCCGGCTGCCAATGTTGAACCTGATAAGAAAGAATCGTCTGACAGTGATTTTCTGCAATACACCTCGGACGTCGAACTTCGCACATCTTTCCGGCGCGCACTACGAACCCTCAAGACATATGTCACAGGCCGTGACTACCGCTATCGCGCACCCTGGTACGTATTAGCAGGTGAGTCGAAATCTGGAAAGACATCGCTGCTCGAGAGCAACGGTCTTGATATTCCAGTCAACGAGCTGATTGAAAAGAATCGCCGGCTCAATTGGTACTTCTTTGATCAGGGTGTCGTGATTGACGTTGGCGGCGACTTCGTGTTGCGCAGTGACGGCACGGCCAATCATCGCGGTTGGAACACGATCCTGCGGTTGTTGCAAAAGCACCGGCCTCAACGGCCACTCGACGGTCTCGTCCTTGCTATTCCCTGCACGGATCTCGTGAGCGATGGTGAGTTGGACCATGAACGCCGTTCCGCGTTGGAGCAAAAGGCGAGTTGTCTCTACAAGAAACTCTGGCAAGCCCAAAAGATTTTGGGTATGCGCTTGCCGGTATACGTCGTTATCACCAAGTGCGATGAAATTACCGGGTTTGCCAGTTTCTGCCGGCAGCTTCCTGAAAAACTCCATACACAGATGTTCGGCTGGTCCAATCCGGAAACAATCGAGACTGCCTATAAACCCGAAGTGCTCAATCAGGCATTCGAGAGTCTGCACAAACATCTTTCGTGGCTTCAGTTTGAGATTTACGCAGAACGTGACGAGATCGAAGACGTCGACGATCTTTTCCTATTCCCGCCGGCAATCCAGTCGTTACGTGAGGCGCTCGGTGTTTATCTCGATTGCCTCTTCAAACAAAGCGCGTATCACGAATCGTATCTGCTTCGTGGTTTGTATTTTTGTGGTGAAGCCGGCATCGAACCCGTTCCGGAAGCCCTGGCTCTGCCGGCAACAACCATCTCATCAGCCGACAAGCTTGAACCACTACAGACGACAGCGACGGTAGTTGCACAAAGAAAGCCGGTATTCCTTACCGATCTCTTCAGAAAAAAGATTTTTGCTGAATCGTCTTTAGCTCAACCTATCCGTCGAATTGCCCTCTCGAGAAATCGCACCGTGCTCGTCGCACAGTTGCTCTCGTTGTTGATTGTGTTGTTTGGAGGAGGCGGGCTCGCCGTAACTTACAGCCGCCTGGTCCAGCAGGAAGACGAACTCAACCGGTTTCTGACCGAAGAAGAAGGTGACCTGAAGAAGATCGAAGCCTACCGCATCGAGAAGAAACATGCGGCCGATACAGCTAGCCCCGAGGAGTGGCTTAACCGCAGAGCGCAGTTGCTGGAAAGCGGCGAAACAAGACTGCTCACCGGCATGGCCAATATGAATGCCAGGAGATTCGGTTCGTTGTTCATTCCGAGTTCGTGGTTTAGCGGAGTCAACAAACGGCTCGAAAACTCTATCGGGGTCGTTTTCAAGTTCGTCATCTTTGAATCGTTGCGGCTCGACATGCAGCAGCGCGCAAAGAACCTTCTGAGGGCCCATCCCGATCATTCGACGGAAGAGGTTGATGGCAAAGCGATAGATCCAACGCTGGACGAAACAGTCACTTCAGCCTCGCACGTCGCCCCAGACTTTCACTTGAGTATTTACGTGGAAGAGTTGGGTGATTTTCGCGTCAACCTGGAACGTTACAATCGCCTCGTCGGCAAAGACCCTGATTCCCTCAACACGTTGCGGCAGCTTGTTACGTACCTGGACCATACGCCGTTACCCGACAAGTTCGATAAGAACAATTATCTCTACCAGCAAGCGTTGACTATGGCGCTCGGACGAGAAATCGATTCCGCGCGCTTCTACAAGGAGAGCGCAAATCGAGTCGGCGATCTGATCGAAGATTTCTATGCGGAATCGTTCAATCAAAAAGGCGTTACTTACGAGCATCTCGATGATATCGCCGAGACGGAAGCGTTGCTCAACCGGCCGGAGTACACCTGGCTGTCGACGTTTGTTTTCGATCCACACTCGCCGTTCCACGGCATGACCGTGTCAACCGGCCTCGGCGAACTCAGGAAAGCACTTCAGGACTTGCGGCGCGAGGAGTTCATGTCGCGCGAGCCCGCGGATTATGAGACATCGCTGTCGCTTCCTGCCGAGCAACCCCGTTATCAGCATCTCGTGCGGCGCGTCCTCGTTTGGGATCAGGACTCATTGCGACAGGCGATCGCCTTGTATGGTCAGTACGAGAACTTTGTTGGGAAGAAGTCTTACGAACGCGCTGAGTATCTCGACAACTCAGTCAAGCAAGCCGCACGCACGCGTTTGAAGACGAAGATGAGCAGGCTGTTTCGTCAGGCACGGACATACCAGGCCGTCGCGCCGGTCACTGAAGGATCGGCATTGCGCGCGAGCCTGATCACGGAAATCACGAGCCTTCAGGAAGCGCAGCCAACACTTTCGCGGGTGCTGCAGATTTCCGCCCCACTCGGCATCGATGGCGAACTGCGCAGCGCATTGTCCGTGCAGGTTGCATATCTGCTGCGAGGCATCTACCGCGATTTTGTGGCGCAGCAGTTTTACTCAATGAAGCACGCCGATTTTTCGTGGTGGAATGGCACTCAACCCGTTTCTTTCGTCGCTTACGATCTCTCCAGCGTCGAAGATCTGAACGGCTATCTCGCGTTACAACGAAAGAACATCGCATTTCTGGCACGCGACCTCGCCGTGCCGCTGCTGACCTTTTCTTCGGCGCAGAATATCTACGCGCAGCCGAACGTTTCGTTTGATTGGAATGAGATTCTGGCCGATTTGGATTCCTTCGATAACAAATTACCCGGTAATCCGATCTCCTCGCTGGAGACTTTCATCGCCACTGACATGGACCGGGTCAATATCGATAGTTGTTCGGCGACTCTCAGGCTGCCGAATGAAGCCTCGCGCGATTACTTTCTGCGCATTCGAAATTCACTGCGGATGCAATTCTATCGTCGCTGCACGGAGCTCGCGCGCATCAAGGCTGTGAACGATACCCTCGCAGCGCTCGAGAATTACCGTGAAATCGAAGAAGGGTTCAACAAGAGTCTGGCCGGTGGTTTTCCGTTTACCGACCTGAGTTCACGGCCCAATTTTCCCGACCTTGATCCCTGGGAGATGCTGAAATTCTTCCGCCTGTTCGACAGCAAAGAAAAAGCAGCTCGCGCGGCACTGGCCCGCAGCGCTGACTTCGGAGCTGCGCCGCAGAGCGCCGCGGAGTTTTTGGACCAGGTGGCTGTAGTGCGTGAGTTCTTTGCTCCGTTTCTCGAGAAGAAGCAGGGCCCAATGTTCGACTTCCGCATCCAGTTTCGCGTCAATCGAGAACAGGAGATTGGTGCGAACCAGATCATCGATTGGAAGTTTGAAGTTGGGAAGAAGAAGTTCGCTTATCTCAGCGACGATCTCGAAGGACGTTGGATCTTTGGCGATCCTGTGCGTCTGACGCTTCGCTGGGCCAACAACTCGCCCGTGCTGCCGGTTACCGGCGCCACTCCGGCACCCGTCAAAGCGAAAGATCGAATTGCAGTGTTCGAATACAACGATCACTGGTCGCTTTTCTCGTTTCTTCTGAAACACGGTTTCATGCTGAAGCGCGCCGGCTCAATGGCAGAGTGCGACCAGGGGTTCGACTCCGAGCCTTACACACTGAAGTTTACAGTCAGAACCGATCCCGATCCGGCAGGGCAGCAGGCGCAGCATTCCGAACTAAAGTCTTCGAATGCCGAAGTCTTCATGCGAATTAGCCTCGTGACGGCAAACAAACAAGAACCTTTATTGCTGCCGTGTTTTCCCAGAAAAGCGCCACCCGTGCCTTCGTTGCCGGTAGTTGTCGAGAGGAGTGAATGAAATGAGTGTGTTGACGTCTCCGCAGCAGAGCGATTTGCACGACTGGCTGCAACCGATTCCCGGCGCTAACCCGGCCGGTGAATCACTACGTTATCAGGGCACTTACGATCGTATTTCCGAAGCACGTCGTGAAGACGATCCAAGTCTCAGTCAGGGCATCTACAAAGCCACTCTGAAACGTGCTGATTGGTCGACTGTTGAGACCCTCTGCGTCGAAGCGCTGACAACGCGCACAAAGGATCTGCAAATCGCCGGCTGGTTACTTGAAGCATGGCTCCACCTCTATGGCTTCGCGGGGGTTGCAAAAGGTTTGCAGCTCATGGCTGGACTGTGTGATCAGTTCTGGGACGATGTGTACCCCACGATGGAATCCGGTGATCTCGAAGCCCGCGTCGCGCCGTTCGATTGGATCGAACAGAAGCTTACGCTCAAGCTCAAACAAATCCCGCTGACTACACCGGACGAAACGAGCGGCCAAAGTTATTCATATGTGGACTGGGAGAGTGCGTGCCACTTCGAAAATCTCGCCATGAAGGATCCGCGAGCACTGCAAGAGGCGCTCGCCAAGATCAATCCCAGCGTCGCCACTTTCCGCGCCGCCGTTGCCGCAACCGATCGCAGTCTCTATATCGACCTGCTTGAAGATCTCGGTGAAGCAATTAATGCCTGCGGTCTGGTCGAACACGTGTTGGACCAGCGCTGTGGAAAAGATGCGCCAGGCTTGCGGCAATTCAAAGAAGCCTTGAGCGCGATTCAACAGCTGATCTTCCAGGACTTGCACACCCGCGTCGCCGAACCTGAAGCAGATGAGGAGTTATCGCCGGCGACAACACACGACGAAACTGAAATCGAACTCTGGTCCAGTGGGCCGATTCGCAGTCGCCCTGACGCGTACCGGCGACTGTCAGAGGTTGCAGACTACCTGCTTCGGACCGAACCCCATAGTCCAACGCCGTATCTGGTGAAACGAGCCGTTGAATGGGGAAGCATGAGCTTGCCTGAGTTGCTTCAGCAGATCGTCCGCAACGATAACGAGTTGGATGAAATCGACAGGTTGCTACGGCTGACCGGAAAGAGGTGGCCCACATGAAGTAAGAACGCAACCGCCGCACAGTGACAACTTCTCTGTGCAACCTCTGTGTTCTCTGTGTCTCTGTGGTTAAAAACATCTTAGCCACGACTAACCACAGAAGCACAGAGGACGCAGAGGTGGCACCGAGAAGAACCGAGCAAGAGTTTTTAATGACCAAAAACCCCCAACCAACAAAAGGAGAGAGTCGATGCCAGAAAGCACACAACACAAACTGGATCGCATACGTCCTCCGCGGGTGCAGATTACCTACGACGTGGAGACCAGAGGTTCATTCGTCAAAATGGAACTCCCCTTCGTCGCCGGGATCCTGGCCGACCTTTCGGGAAACGTTGACGATCCAAACCGCGTCCCCCTCCGGGATCGCAAATACGTGGAGATTGATCGCGACAATTTCAACGACATCATGAAATCGATTGGGCCAAAGGTCGCTGTAAACGGCGGCTCAAAGCTTTTGCAGTTCGAAAGCCTCGACGACTTCAGTCCCATTCAGGTCCTTAATCAACTGGAACTGAAAGCCCGGTTTGAAAAGCGCACACGTCTCTCGGACGCAGTCGCCAAGCTCGACGGTAACGTCAAGCTGCAACAGAAGTTCCTCGAAGTGCTGCGAGACGACACAAAGCGCAAGGAGATGAAGGCGAAGGTGGATGAGCTCAAGGCTTTGCTGGCTGAGAAACCCGCCACGGAGTCGAAAGTAGAAGAGTCGCCGGAAACTCCGAAGGAACCCGAAGGAGGTAAGAAATAATGAGCACCGCTCAACCAATAACTGAACTGCAAAGTAAACTGCAAATCCTTCACGACAGCCTGGAAACAAAGCTGGTCCGAGATCCTTCGCAAGCTCGACAGGCAATCGATGCCGTTTCCGAACTCATCGAGGCAGTCGAAGCCAACGAGATCGCGCTCGGTGAAGACTCCGATCTGATCGGCGCAATCAACGAACGCATCGCCGCACTCGACCAGGAAGTGGACGAAGGACTCAATGAGGTCATACACCATGACGCATTCTGCAAGCTGGAAGCGTCGTGGCGCGGACTTCACTACCTCGTGAGCCGTGCTGAAACCGGAACCATGTTGAAGCTTCGTCTTCTGAACGCAACCAAAGACGAAATTCAGAGGGACCTGGAAAGGGCCGTCGAGTTCGATCAGAGCGTCCAGTTCAAGAAGATTTACGAAGAAGAGTACGGCACTTTCGGCGGCAGTCCCTACAGCGTGCTCATCGGCGACTACGAGTTTGGACGCAGCCCGCAGGACATCAAATGGCTCGAGAAGATGTCGAATGTAGCCGCGGCCGCACATGCTCCGTTCATCGCCGCTGCGAGTCCGCAAATGTTCGACATGGATTCGTTCGACGAGCTCGGCAATCCTCGCGATCTCGCCAAGATCTTCGAAAGCACAGAGCTAGTTCCCTGGCGTTCATTCCGCGACAGTGAAGACTCACGTTATGTCGCTCTCTGCATGCCGCATTTCCTGCTGCGCTCGCCATACGGCAAGGACACCCGACCGGACGAAAAAGGCGAGGACCAGAAACAACGCATCACGGGACGCATACCTTCGGATGAAGTTGATTTCCAGGAAGAAGTCGACGGCAATCCCAAAGACTACTGCTGGGGTAATGCGGCATATGCTTTGGCCGAACGGATCACCAACGCTTTTGCGCTGTACAAGTGGACCGCGGCGATTCGCGGAGTTGAAGGTGGCGGGTTGGTCGAAGGCCTGCCGGCCGTCAACTTCCGCACCGATGAAGGCGACGTCGTCTTGAAGTGTCCGACGGAAGTCGCGATCACGGATCGACGCGAGAAGGAACTGAACGATCTCGGCTTCATCACGTTGGTCCATCGCAAGAACACCGATCACGCGGCCTTCTTCGGCGGTCAGTCAACGCAGAAGCCCAAGGTCTACCAGGATCCGCAAGCAACTGCGAATGCTCGCCTGTCGAGTCAACTGCCCTACGTCATGGCTGCGTCAAGGTTTGCGCATTACATCAAGGCCATGATGCGCGACAAAGTCGGCAGCTTTATGACGAAGGAAAATGTGTCTGACTATCTCAACAAGTGGATCGCAGATTACGTACTCCTCGACGACCGGGCTTCGCAAGCCTCGAAGGCTTCATTCCCGTTGCGCGAAGCTCGCGTAGACGTGGAAGACGTGGTGGGCAAGCCCGGCGTTTATAAGGCAGTCGTCTACCTGCGACCCCACTTCCAACTTGATGAACTCACAGCTTCGATTCGACTCGTAGCTGAACTGCCGCCACCTGTGGCTGCGTGACAACTTCTTTCTGACTTAACGGAGGACATATGGACGTATTGTTAATGAAGATGGATCCGGCGATCCCCGGAACCTCTACGATGGATTCGTACAAAGAACAGATCGAACTCTTATCGTTTAGTCATGGTGTGGCGATGCAAATCACCGGCGACGTAAGCAACACGGAGAGGACGTCGGGCAAACCGAATCACCAGGACTTTACCATCACGAAGTATCTTGACAAGTCATCACCGAAGCTCAACGAAGCATGTTGCAAAGGTGATAACTTCACCAGTATCGAAGTGGTGGTAGGCCGAAACGATAAAGGCGCAGTGATACCGCTGATCAAGTACACACTAAAGAATGTGGTGCTTTCTTCGGTGTCGATTGGCGGCGGCGGCGGCGACAAGCCCGTCGAGACCGTGACCCTGAACTATAACCACATCACTTGGGACTTCCATAACCAGAAGGCCGAAGGTGCTGAGGCTGGTCACGTCCCGGCTAAGTGGGACCTGGCGCTGAACAAAGCCGCGTAATCACAGTTAGGTATCCACAGATTACACGGATAGATCTGCGTAATCTGTGGACTAACGAATTATGGCCCAACCTAAACCAATTATAGGTGCGCGAGCGTTGCTCTTCGACCGCCTGGTCGATGTTCCTGACTGGGATCAAGAGCAGCACTTGCGCATCCTCAACCGCGAACAATTGAAAGCCTCGGTGCGCAGGGAGCTGGGGCGGCTGCTTAACACGCGCTGCTCCATCCCCTTGCACCAGTTCGGCGAGGAGGAAAGGTCTGTCATTAACTACGGCATACCGGATTTCTCGTCGCTGTCACCGCACAACGCCGACGATCACGTGCTGATCGCTTCGATAGTGGGCCAGACCATAGCGGCATTTGAACCACGTTTGCGTCACGTTCGCGTCGAAGTTGAACCAGCGTTCGTTGGCGAGTCGGCATTGTGGCTAAACATCAATGCGGAACTGGTTGTCGGCTTATTCGCCGAGCCCGTTTCGTTTCCTTTGACACTAAACAGCAAAACCGGAACGGCAGAAATGCATGATAGCGAATAGTCACGAAGAACTTTTGAAGTACTACAAGTCGGAGCTGACCTACCTGCGGCGAATGGGAGGCGTGTTTGCTGAACGCTATCCCAAAGTCGCTAAGCGCCTCGAGCTCGGACGCGATGAGTGTGCCGATCCGCACGTCGAGCGGCTCATCGAGGCGTTTGCGTTTCTAACTGGCCGTTTGCAACACGAGATCGACAGCGAGTTTCCCGACATCACCAGCGCTCTCCTGAACATTCTTTATCCGCAACTGACGAGCCCGATACCATCGATGGCCATCGCTCAGTTCAATGTCGCTCAGGATCAGGGAAAGATGACGACGGGCTTTACGATCGATCGTCATACCCCACTTTTCGCCGATGCGGCAAACGGAGTGTTCTGTCGCTTCAGGACTTGTTATCCGGTCACGTTGTGGCCGCTCAAGGTAGCAGCCGCAGAGCTCGAGAGCACTCGTCGCTGGAATTTCATCCAGGCCGACAGCAAGGCGGTCGCGTCGCTGCGTTTGAAACTGCAATGCCTGCCGGGCGGAAAACTTCAGGAGCTGCCCGTCGATCGTCTGCGCTTTTACCTGAACGGTGATGCGACGTCAGTAACCACGCTTTACGAACTGCTGTTCTGCAACGTACAGGACGTTGCCATTCAAATCCCGGGCGCCTCTTCACCTGTTTACCTCGGCCCTGACGCAATCAAGTCTGTTGGACTGGAAGTGCAGGACGACATGTTGCCGCATCCTCCCAACGTTCATCCGGGATACATGATGTTGCTGGAATACTTCGCCTTTCCCAAACAGTATTTCTTTTTCGATCTCTGTTTCGATCATGCTAATCCCGATCGCCGGGGCGCAACGAATACATTGCTCGACTTTCTTGGTAGCGACGAAACGAGCAACGTCGACGTATTACTACTGCTCAACCGGCGACCGAAAGAAAACCTGTTTGTTGATGAGAACACGTTCTGTCTAGGCTGCACGCCGATCATCAACCTGTTTCCCAAAACGACTGAGCCGATTCGTCTCGATCATCGCAGCCTCGAGTACCCGCTGATACCCGACAAACGCCGCGAACGAACGACTGAAATCCACTCGATCATCTCAGTCTCAGCTTCAACCAACGGCGCCGACACAACGCAACGTCTGGAACCATTTTATTCATACAATCACCGTCTCGAGACTTCCGATCAAAAGGCATTCTGGCACGCGCGGCGGGTACCGGCGCAGCGCAAGGATCTCGTCGGTAACGAAATGGTGTTGTCGTTTCTCGATCTCGATCTGAAACCGAGTTTCCCCCCAATGCAAACGGTCTATGCACACACGCTGTGTACGAACAGGGAACTCGCATGCGAACTTCCGGTCGGCGCCGTCTTTCACATGGAGCAGCACGCGCCGCTCGATCGAGATCGGCCGATCGTGGCTCTCGGGAAACCGACGCGACCGGAGCCGCCGCCTCTGCGCGGCGCGACCGCGTGGCGGCTGGTTTCGCATCTATCACTCAACCATCTATCGCTTTCCGAAGAGAAAGACAGTTTGCCGGCGTTGAAGGAGATCCTGCGGCTCTACTGTCTCTGCGAGTCGCATCATCAATTGATTGAAGGAGTCAAAGAAATGTCGTGCCGCAGAGTCATGCGCCACGTCGGCAGCGATCCGTGGCGCGGCTTCTGTCGCGGCAACGAAGTAACGCTGGTCCTCGACGAGGACTATTACGAAGGCAGCGGCGGTTTTCTTTTTGGCGCAGTGGTGAACCGATTTCTCGCTTCATATGCGAGCGTCAATTCTTTCACTCAGCTGGTCGTGAAGAGCAAGCAACGCGAAGGGATTTGGAAAACATGGGAGCCGATGACGGGCGACACAGTCCTGCTGTGAACAACTACGGTTGGGGAAAACAGGCGGCGGTCGAAGACTGGCTCTTCGCCGAAGGGTACCGGTTTGATTTCTTTCAGGCCGTTCGCTTGCTCGAGATCATTCACACTTTGAGTGGTGAACGTCTGGTCTCGCCTGGTCAGAGCGCGGATCCGGCAAAAGAGATCGTCCACTTCCGATCCGCCGTCAAGCTCGATTTTCCGTCCAGTGACGTCGCTCAGGTCCAACGCAGAAAAGACATCCCCAAAAAAGAACAGCCAAAGGCGCCGGCCGAGATGTCGGTCAACTTCCTCGGTCTCGCAGGCTGTCTTGGCGCACTCGACATTCCGAGCAGTGAACTGGTTCTTCAGCGCGCTTCACAAAATGACAAAGCGCTCAAAGACTTCCTCGACATCTTCAATCATCGCCTGGTTTCACTGCTTTATCGCATTCGCAAGCATCATCGAGTCGGTCTTGGTTCGGCCACGCCAGGTGAAGACCAAATCGCGCGCTACCTTTATTCGCTCATAGGGATGGCGACGCCACGATTGCAGGGCCGAATGCACATCCGTGATCGGGCGTTGCTTTATTACGCCGGCATTCTGGCCCAACAACCGCGCTCGATGGCCGGACTGCAACGTATCCTCACCGACTACTTTCAAGTCGACGTTAAAACAACTCAATTTGTCGGCAAGTGGTGCGACCTTGAAGAGAGTCAATGGACGAGGATCGGCGAGTCCGGGACAAATCAGCGACTCGGGCGCGACACCTGCATCGTTGGAACCCGCGTTTGGGACCAGCATGCGCGATTCGAGATCGAACTGGGTCCACTAAGTTTGGAAGACTTCGAGAGTTTTTTGCCAACCGAGTGGCGCTTCAGCGTGCTCTGTGATCTCGTGCGTTTCTACGTCAAGGACGAGTTTGAGTTCAACGTGCGCCTGATTTTGAAGGCCAATGAGATTCCGAACGTGGAACTGAGCACGGAGCCTGCGCTTTCGTGGATGTCGTGGCTTGGTCCGAGAAAGAACATCACTCCTGGTGCAAACGGCAACGGACATGGTCCTACTGCGTACGAGAACCCCTCGATCGTGATTACGCCCGAGTCGCTTCGTTCCAACACAGGATCGATCAAGAGTCACATTCTGTATCGTTTGCCGCGCGTCAAACAGGCCGCGCTGCTGAAACGGATGAAGCGCACTGTTCCGAAGAACACTGTATTGATGTTGCAGGGCAATCCCGGGATTGCGATGTACGTCATTCAGCGGGGCAAAGTGCAATTGTCGCGCTGCGAAGAGCACGGCAAGGAAACTGTACTCGGTGTGTTGACCAAAGGCGATTGTTTTGGCGAGCGCGCACTGCTGAGAACCAAGCCCTACAGTGAAACTGCGTTGGCATTGACTGAGTGTGAAGTGTCCATTCTCAGGAACGAACACCTGACATTTGCCATGATGGAAGATCCTATTTTCAGACGCACGATCGAGGCTTATCTGAAGTCTGAAGGATCTAATTCGTAAATAAATCCGTGTAAATAGTGGCGAAGAAACGATGAGTGCTACTTACGTTCAGGACAATCTAAAACTAAAGATCTCGACGCCGTTGGGACCGAACAAACTGTTATTGCGCGCATTCCGCGGTGAAGAACGAATTTCAGGACTGTTTCAGTTCACACTCGAGATGGTTTCGGAAGATAACGCCATAGACTTTAAAGCGATTGTCGGCAAAGCCGTCACCGTAACACTCAATCTCAGCAACAACGGCGAGCACCACCTCAACGGCATCGTGGGACGTTTCGTCCAGGAAGAAACAAATCTTCGCCTCACCCGTTACTTTGCCGACATTCATCCCTGGCTTTGGCTGTTGACGAAAACGAGTGATTGCAAAGTCTTTCAAAACAAGAGCGTGCCTGAGATTCTCGAAAGTGTCTTTTCTGACCTTGGGTTCAGTGATTTCCGCAACGATCTGAAAAGCAGTTATGAGAAACGTGAGTACTGCGTGCAGTACAACGAAACTGCTTTCAACTTCGTTTCGCGCCTGATGGAAGAAGAAGGGATCTTCTATTACTTCGAACACGGCTCAGACAAGCACACACTGGTTTTGGGCGACGACTCCCCAGGTAATCCCACCTGTTCGGGATTGTCTGGCGCGGTGCACTTTCGTCAATCGCTGGTGGACCACACGCAGGATCTCACGATTACTCGTTGTCTAGTCGAAGAGCAAGTGGTGACTGGCGCGTTTGCGCATGATGATTTCAACTTCGAAACTCCAAATACGGATCTCAAGGTTGAGTCGAAGAGCGATAACCCCAAGTTCAGAGTTTACGAATACCCCGGCTGCTTTCTCAAAAAAGATGCCGGCGAGAAGCAGGCCGATCTGCGTCTCGACGAATTGGAACAACCACAAAAGATCATTCGCGGCGACGGATTCGTGCGGGCTTTCTGCGCCGGGCATAAATTCGAGTTGAAGGATCACTACCGTGCAGATGTAAACAAGACTTACGTGCTGCAAACTGTCTCACACGCGGCAACACAGGAGAACTACACCAACTCTTTCACGGCTTTTCCGTCAGATTTTCCTTTCCATCCACCACGCCTAACGCCAAAGCCCTCGATCGCGGGCACGCAGACTGCGATCGTTGTTGGCAAAGCAGGCGAAGAGATCTGGACCGATAAATATGGTCGCGTCAAGGTCCAATTTCACTGGGACCAGTTGGGCAAGAACGACGAAAACAGCTCATGCTGGATTCGCGTCGACTATGGTTGGGCGGGGAAACAGTGGGGCGGAATCTTTCTGCCGCGCATCGGGCAGGAAGTTATTGTCAGTTACCTCGAAGGCGATCCCGACCGGCCGCTGATCACCGGTGCGGTTTACAACAGCGAACAGACAGTACCGTACAACCTGCCGGACGAGCAGACGAAGAGCACGGTCAAGACCAACTCCTCAAAAGGCGGTGGCGGCTTCAACGAGATTCGTTTCGAGGACAAGAAAGACTCGGAGGAGCTCTACTTTCACGCACAGAAAGATCAGAACATCGTGGTCGAGAACGATCGCACCAAGAAGATCCTCAACAACGAGACAAACGAGATCAAGCAGGACCGATCCACCACGATTCAGGAAGGCAACGACACTTACGTCGTTGCGAAAGGGAACCGGACGTTCAAAGTTGACACCGGTAACGAAACTTACGCTGTTAAAGGCACGCGCGATCTGACTGCTACCGGCAATGAGACGCACACGAACAAAGCAAATTTCACTCAGGACGTAAGCGGGAATTACACATTGAAAGTGACCGGCAATCTGACGATTGAAGCTACGGGCACCATCACGATCAAATCATCAGCGACGACCGTTGAGAGCACCGGCATCACGACCATCAAGGGTTCGCTCGTGAAGATCAATTAGATAGGGCTAACGAGCGCGCGTGAAGCAAATTTCTTGTTTTGTGTTTTTTGTGCCTTTTTGTGGCTAAAAAGGAGGCTTTGTGGCTTTTCAAGTTTGCATGGGCGCTTCATTGCAGTGCTCCTTCGGCGCGGCGCCGAGTTCGCTCGTGGTGTTGCCCGTGAATCGCACACAAACCGCGACGCCCGACGCCAACATCATGGATAACAAACCGCTCGTGAACATCATGCCATTCGGCATGTGTTCATCACTTGCGAATCCGGCGGTCGCGTCCGCAACCGCAGCAGCACTCGGCGCACTGACTCCGATGCCGTGCGTTCCTGTAATTCCTGCTCCGTGGGCGCCCGGCTCTCCAACCGTTTTGATCGCGAACATGCCGGCGCTCAATAACACCAGCAAGCTGATGTGTGCGTACGGTGGAGTAATTCAAATCGTGAATCCGGGACAGAACACAGTAATGATTCCCTAACACGGGGTGAAAGGTTATGAGTTACGAATTTGCCTTAGACAAGAAAGCATTGGTTTCACTGGTTGCAGGTTGGATCGTGATCGCAGCTTTGCTGTTTCTCGCCGGTTGGATCGTTGGCAGGCAATGGCCCATGAGCGAGTCAGCTTCAACTGTGTCTCCTGCCGCTGAAGAGCAACGCGCAGAGCTTCCGAAAGAACCCCTTCTCAACGAGGCGGTACCCGCGCGAGAGTCGAACGCGCCGCCGAAGAGTACGAAGCCGAAAGTGGAACTACCACAACAACCCCAGGCGACTGCGCCTCCAGCTCCGCAAGCCGCAGCCGCATTCGGGGCGCCACCACCGAAGGATGATCGAGTGGTGATCATTTCAGAGGCTGACACGGATGGAGCAAACAACGCGAGTGCCGCAGCCGATCCGGAATACGTGACGGTCCAGGTCGGTGTGTTCCTCGACGAGAAAGAAGCCAGCCGCTTGTTGCAACAAATGGAAAGAAAAGGTTACGCCCCAACTTTCTTTGCGGGACGAGATGCAGAGGCGCGTCAGTGGTACGCCGTGCGAATCGGCACATATTCCGACAAGGACCAGGCCGCCAAAGCCGCGGAGAATTTTACGAAGCAGGAAAAGATCAAGGCTGTGGTGCGACCAGCAGAATCGCTTTGATGGATCGGGATTTCTCTGTTGCACAGAGAGTAAGTACAGGAGGACTAGAGTGATGAATGAAGCAACCGCGAGTCGTTCGGTAGGATGTTTTGCTTCCGGCGTGGTCCAGGCAAACGTCGTCGGCGGCAATCATGCGCTTCAGGCGCGCCTCAACTTGTGGACCACACGATTGACCCGTGGCGCTATGACACGTGTCGCTTCCGAGAATACCCCGCAAGCTTCCGGCGCGAGCGGAGCGCGAGCAATACAACGTAAGACTGCTCCGGGCGTAGAAGCGTTTCGAGTCCCAATGCGTCAGAAGAGCGGCGGACTGCCTCTCCCAGACGATGTGCGGGCAAAAATGGAATCTGCTTTCAGCGCTGATTTTTCAGATGTGCGGGTGCACATTGGTCGCGACGCGTCGGCGATTGGCGCGATCGCTTACACCTGGGGCTCAAACATCCACTTTGCACCCGGTCAATACAATCCACACACATTGCAGGGCCAGAAACTCCTGGGCCATGAGTTATGGCATGTAGTGCAACAGAAATCAGGACGCGTCAAAAATCCGTTCGGTGGCGGTGTCGCAGTCGTGCAGGACAATGCACTCGAAGCTGAAGCCGACCGCATGGGAATCAAAGCAGCGTTAACACAGATCGCGCGCAGGCGCGAGAGATAAAACTCAAAGATTTTCTTGATGGCAGGAGTGGCGCCATGAAACCGCTGGCGAAGAATGTGAACAGCAACGACGCGATGCGGTCACCCTTGAGACAGACTCTGAGTGGTCGCATCATCCAAACGCGCGGAGCAGGGAGCTCGACGTGTCGAACACCTGCCTGCGGTGTAACGCATGCTCACGGGCAGAATCCGATTCAAGCTCGCGGCATCTCCACAAACCCACAACACCAGCCGGGCGCGACGCGTCCGGTTGGTCCATCCAGAGCGCCCAATTATCGCGTCCAGACTGCGGTACCGATCGGACATGGCAACCAGCAAATCAGGGCAACCATTCATGGCACACCGCAGGTCGCAGGTTCGGTCGACATCAGCAGGGGCGGCGCGGGCAGGGCTTACATCTCGAATCTCAAAGTCGATCAGCAACATCGCCGTCGTGGCGTCGCCGCTAAACTGATCGACGCAGCCGTCAGCACAGCCCGCCGGCAAGGTTTCAAGGCAGCGAGTCTTGAAGCGCGACCTTCGGACAACGGCATTTCGTCGTCGGCGCTGGTCGCAATGTATCGCCGCCAGGGTTTTAAGAGCGTGGGCAGATCTCAACGTGGTAATCCGATGATGGAACGCAAACTGTAGAGCGAACTAATCGTCACAAACAAAACTAACTGATGAACCAGCGAAAGAACATTTCCGCGCCTCGCACAGCGAACCCGCAAAAACCAGTGTTGCAGGTCTTGCAGCGAAAGCCTGCGTTGCCGCAGACCTCAGTACACAATTCCGACAAGCAAACCCGTCGCGCGTTGAAGGCTCCGCCAGTCTATCGTCCGCAGCCGGTGCCCAAAGTTTTGCAGACAAAGAAGGCTCTTGCGTGCCAGCCAACTGCGCGCACCGAAGTGCGTGGTGGCGGTCCGCCTGTAGCTGCGACGCGTCAGGCCGTGACACTTCAGCGGAAGGCGTCGACGCAGCGCGCCATTCCGCCGACGCGCACGGCAGTGGCCCGGCCTGCGCCGCCGCAGCGAGGCTCAGTAATTCAAGCGATGTATCATCAGCATTATCAGGGCCCTCCGCAGCAATATGGTCCACCGCAACAGTATTATGGGCCACCTCAACAGCATTATGGTTCGACTCCGGTTTTGAGTTCTCCGCCGGTTAGTCACTCACCACAGTTTCAGGATTTAAGTCAGAGCTATCAGGCGTTTCTGCAGCAGCAAATGCAACACGGGCAACAGAGTCCGAGTCCTTTTCAAAATCCGCAGTACCAGCAGGTGCTGGACAACCAGAGACAACAACAACAGAGAGCACTGGAAGAGCAGAGACAACAACAAGAGGAAGAACGACAGGCACGAGAGGTTGTCGAAGCGTTGACGAAGGCGAAAAGACTCGACTGGCGGGTTTCAGATAGTCAGGAGTTGTTACATGAGGTAAACCAATATGCACGTGCTCAATATGAAGAGATCAGAAGGGAAAAAGCAAAATATCTCGAAATAGAGCTAAATAACCGCCACAAGACCGCTTGGGAGAATATCGTTATAGGCTTGTCAAACGCTGTCCAGTCGAACAGCCCCGACAAGGCAAATTCCGTTATCGCCATCACCGGCTCGTGGCATCACCAGCGCTTTCGTAAAGGCACGCATGACTGGCAGAGATTCCGCACCCATGGCCCAACCGCGGTTAAACTGTTGAACGATGTGGCACGCACAGCGCTCAACGTGTACATCGGCAATGCAAAGATCAACAAAGGGCTCGGCAGCATTACGGATTACCACAACGTACACGACCCGATGGGGCTGATGAAGCAAAATGTCGTCGAACGTTCGCCGTTCTCGGAAGGCCTTTCGGAGATCCCGACCGTCTCGATACTCACAGGCCGTGAGAACATGAGCGAAGAGCAATACAAGAAATTGCACACAGCCAGCTTGCGCCACTACGCCGCGCTTTTTTACAAGGCAAGGGATGTTGAAAAGGACCAGGCGGCGATGAATTTCTTTGTACGGCGCTACAAGGAAGTGGAGCAGTCGCCCTTTTTTAAATAATTGAAGTGCTTCGTGAGGAGCGCCAGCGTGGGCGTTCAATTTACGATGACCAAAACAAATCAGCGCCCGGCGCGGACGAACAAAATGCCGGCGCAGACGACAGCACGTGTGCAACTGACAGCTGGACCAAAAAAGTCTTTGCCTGCTGCGCCTCCCGTCTACCGTCCGCAGCCCACACCGAAGTGCGTCCAATCGAAGCCGGCCCTACCGTCTCGAACTCCCGAAGTCTTGCAAACTAAACCCCTGCCTGCCCGGACGCACGCAGCGCCGGCCGTCAAAACGAAACCTGTAGCGCCAGCGGTCTATCGTCCACAACCCGTCCCGAGAGTCTTACAGAGAAAGCAACCTCCGGGTCCGGGCAACACTCGCAATCGTGCAGCCACGTCGATAGCGGGCAGAGGAACGATTCAACCTATGTTGACCGGACTCGGCGCTATCGCCGGCGGATTCGCGGGTGCTGCAATATTCACTCCGGCTGCTCTTCCGATCATAGGAGGAGCACTTGTGGTGGGTGCGGTCGGCGCCATTGCCGATAGTTGTTTGGCGCCGCGCCAAAGAGATGTTGGCGCGGTTAGGAGGCCCCCAGCTCCCAAGAGGCCCGCCCCCAAAAAACCCGAAGCTCCAAAAAAACCCGAAGCTCCAAAAAAGCCTGCTCCTCGCAGAGAGCACAAGGCGGGCGGATCGTCCAAGCCGAAGATAAAGAAGAGTGCCGTCGACGACCTCGCCTTAGAGGAATTAATACCAGAGCGTGGCAAGGCAAAGAAACGATATGACAGGTTGCTTGCGCACCATGCAGCCAGGGAGGGACTGAGGCAGCGGGGACAGGTTCCACCGGGTGACAGCTATAACGGACAAAGACACACATGGATGACGCAGCATGAGAGATCACAAAACTACGAAAACAGGGAAGGCAGACTGCCTGCCTCGGAGGCTCGTTACACGGAACACTATTCCGGGTTGTCAGCGGGTTCGGCGCACGGTCGCATGATTATTCCGGAGTGGCCCATCGAGGTAGGCGACAGCAGCATAGAGAGATGGTATACGCACGGCGGAACTCATGGTACCGGCGATGAGTTTTGGGCCGCGTGGGATGGAGAGCGTTGGTGGAGGTGGGTGGATGGCGACTTAGCCGAATACAGCAACTATGACGACGACCCTCCAGAGAGACTAAGCCAATACGATTATGACTTATTAACGTATAGCGATGCTTTTGCCGGCATCATGCCCGTGCCGATTGTGGCTGACCTCAGGCCCCTATGACGTCGAAATCAGCAGAGGAAATGAAAGCGAACTTGAATAAGTCACGAAAACAACAACCCATACAAATCTCTGCTGGACGTGTAACTGTGCAGAATCGCGGCCCCATGTTGCAACTGCGTAAGAATGGCGACTTAAGCAAACAGACTATTCCGAAAGTTCTACAACGGAAAGCAGTAGCATCGCCTCGCCCGCAAGTTGGCGTCAGAGTTTTTCAAACCAGGACGAGTGTCTCTCCAACAGGAAAACAGATCTCAAAGCCGCAGGTCTTTCGTCCGAACGCTGTGCCGAAAGTCTTACAGAAGAAGACAGGCGATGCACAAAAGGGAAAGGACCAGTCGATCGTTCAGCCATTCGCCTCACGAATCGTGCAGGCCACAAAATTTTATCCGAACCTGCATCCCGGCGCGGTTGAGCCGGTAGATCAAAACAACATTTTCAAGCTGAACAGTTTTGCCAATCAATACCGGCTGCACAAAGTGAGCAGCCACGGCGTGAATGTTCCGAATCAGCAATACAACTTCGTGCGCACCCGCGAAGGAGAGATGCTGTTGCACGCACGCTACCGGCATCCTTCGATCGCCGAAGGAAAACAAGTGCTGTATGCCGGTGAGATCTACTTCAACAACGGCCAGCTCGAGTGGTGGTCCAATGGCTCTGGTCACTATCAACCTTATGCCGAAGACGCCGGGCAGGCGAATCTGCCGCTGGACCAATTCTTCTCATACCAGCAGATCATCAAGGGCGAGCACAAGCGAAAGAAAGGGCGTTAGACAGAAGGCTAAGAACAGACTGCTAACGAAGGAGGCTGGAATGAATCGTGGCAACAAGAGATCACCGGCACCGAGCCAGGTGCGCCAGCCGTTCAAGCGACAGGCAGGAACCGCCTCTCGATTAAAACCTCTAGTGGTTCAACCAAAGACTTCCGTCTCGATGAAGACTGCTAAATCCCCCATCGCGCCGCCCGCATATCGACAGCAACCAGTGCCAAAAGTTCTGCAAACAAAACGTTCGTCAGGTCAGATCCCGAGCGAACCCGTTAGCGTGCGTGCGAGTGCACTGAAAGCTGGTGCGAGGAAACCGGCAGCGCCGCCAGTTTACAGGCCGCAGCCTGTGCCAAAGGTTTTGCAGCGGAAGTCAGCGCTACCTGCCGGCACTGGTGTATCGCCCCGACCTTCCAAGAGTTCACCCGGTATTCCAGTTGTGCGACCTGGGAAAATCGTGCAGACGAAGAGCGTGATTGGACCAGCGAACGCACGCACGGGTCTCCGTACCCGCTGGATGAGCCGCGGCGTTTTACAAAGAGCAGTGGCGCCCCCAAAAGCGATTACCAAAGAGGGACTCCTTGACGACGATTACCTCTTTGTTGGAGTTGCGAGTGGAGGATTCTCAGAGCCTCCGGCCAACACAGTTTCGAAGATGAACGTGCGCATCCTCAGGCTCGACGATGTTGATTACCGGCTGACAGCCAAACACATAATTGCGGTTCTGGCTAACCCCGCAGCGAACAGAAACGCAACCAGCATTTGCCCGGTCCACAACAACGAACAGGAGCGTTTGCCCACTTATCCTGCAGCGGTAATAGCGCAATCGCAGATGCAACCTAACCTCGAATATTTTGTCAAAGGCCTCGGCGCGTGTCGGATAGTCGTGGACATAGCAGCGAGGAAGGTTTACCTGAGTCACCATTATGGCGACCAGGCCGCTAAAGAAGGGAAAGTACCGGAGAAGTATAAGAAGGAGAAAATTAGCGCGTTTGTTGAGCTTGATGGTACCTGGGCCCTCGGGCCGATTCTGGCGGACGCGCGAGCCTGGTGGGATGGATTCTGCGCGCACGCCCCAGGCACGTAGGACAAACGCTCATGTCATCGAGATTTACCATGTTATCAGCGGCTGAGAAAAGTTCGGTTCTCGATGTAGCGCTGGCATATGTCGATCAAGCGCTCTGCCTGGACCATAAGTTTGCCGAAGCCAAAAGTCTGCGCAGGGAATTAAAAGCAGCGCTTTCAAATTCGACGCGCAAGGTGCGTCGGAAGCGGGCCTGAATCGCACGGAGTAGCGATACGAAATGAACTGCAATAAGAAACCAACTTCATTACGAGTTCCGGCGCCGCCAATACGGCAGGCAGGATCCCCCACCAGGCCACAGCGATTCGATCGAGTGTCGAAACACGTGGTCCAAAGCAAACTTGTGGTCGCGCCTCCGGTTTACCGTCCGCCGCAGGCGGCGAAAACAGCACAGCCTAAACTGGCAATCGGCGTTGTAAATCGAAAACAGCCCGTGGCACCTCCCATCTATCGACCGGCGCAAAAGCGAATTGCACAAACTCCGGTTTCTCCGCAAGCCACAACGCACAAACAGCCAAGCGTTCCCTCACCACATCGTCCGCAGTCGAAGCCGTCGGCGTTGCAACCAAAGCTAGCTCCGTCATCGCAGTCGAGACAGCCACCGGTCACTTCTGCCACCCGATTTCGTCAGGCAGGATCGATTCAATGTATGCCGGCCCGGGTTCAAGTCAATGGCTTATCGCACTTGGTTGCCAGAAATCCCGGAAGGCGCTCGATCTATACCGGAGACGAGGGACCGGAGGTAACCGCAGCGGACAACATTGTGGTTGAAACGACCGCCCGAATGCGTTCCCGGCGGGGGCCGAATCAGGAAATGTTTTCTGGTTATGACCGTGTCGGTAATCGCATGTACCGCTGGTATTTAGTTCGTAGTCTGAACGGCCGAAGCTTAGAGACTCCGCATTACATCCGGGAAGATACTTTTGATTTTGTCAGGCCCACCGAAAGGCCAGCGGTCACTAGAGACCTGTCTGGACAGAACCGTCGCACGCGCCAAAGTCATAAACTGATTCGACTGGAAGCCTGGTACAACACTGATCGCAAACTGGATCAAGCGGGACACATGATTTTGTACGACTACGAGCGGCAGACATACAGACAATATGCGATCGCTAAGGAGCCTCGAGGATTTGCAATGTCTGCTCAAAGGAACGAACAGTCTGGGAAATTCCTATTCGACTTTGGGGCGCCTGTGGCTAAGTACCATGACAAAAGAGAGTCGCAAGTACAATCGGAGCCAAAGACTTCGGAGCCAAAACATTTACTGGCATCCGAGATGCCGATCCCGTGGCAGATGAAGTATATGACCGACCAGAGAAGGGGTCCAAAAGATAGACAAGTGCCCCGGTTTAATGAAGTGTTGAAATGTGACCTGCTGGTCACACCAGAAGAGTACGAGTATATGCTCCATCTTTTCACATTGCGTATCGCAGTAGGCAACTACAATTTTGTCTATGAAGCTCTGACAGAACACAATCCATTTGCTACCCGTTGCCTATCAATGGTCGAGGATTTAGCGTGTCTTAGACGACTAACTTTAACCCAGGGGTATGCAGACGATGTGTTGCGCAACTTCATTTTGCAGTCGACTATCGATGTAGGGTCCAGGGCGAAGCAGATTACGGTGGACGAACACTTACACGATGTTTTACCGGGCCGCAGGTGATTCGCTGCCACGATCTATAAAACACTCGACATTGGTTTCGAAATAACTGAGACTGCTGACAGCGTGACATAATGCCTTTGGATGAGGAGGTTGACGGCCTGGATGACCATGCGACCTGGTGGTGAGTTAGCGACGCGACCGCTGCACTTTATCTGGATTGCCGACTGCTCTGGTTCGATGGCAGTTGACGGCAAGATCCAGTCACTGAACACTGCGATCAAAGAAGCAATTCCTCACATGCAGGACGTCGCGGACGAGAATCCAAACGCGCAAGTGCTGGTCCGTGCAGTAAGGTTTTCTGACGGCGCACAGTGGCACGTTTCTCAACCAACTGACATCGCCGATTTCAAGTGGGACGATTTAGACGCGGGCGGCGTGACCGCGATGGGGAAAGCGTTGACGATCGTCGCCGATCAACTGAAGATTCCGCCGATGGATGAGCGCGCCTTACCTCCTGTGCTCGTTCTCATCTCGGATGGTCAACCTACAGATGATTTCACCGGCGGACTCCAGGCTTTGATGAACGAAGCCTGGGGACGCAAGTCGGTACGCATCGCGATCGCCATCGGTGAAGATGCCGATCAGGAAGTGTTGAAGAAATTCATTGGCAATCCGGAACTCAGACCTCTCCAGGCCAACAATCCGGAGTCCTTAATTAAATACATCAGGTGGGTTTCGACCGCGGTGCTCAAATCTGCTTCATCACCGGCAAGCCAAAGCGCAGCCGCTTCGACGGCTGGTCTCAATGTGCCGATTCCCGCCCTGCCGGATGCGACTGGTCCATCTGCTGACGACGTTTGGTAGGAATGAGTTTTGGGAATGACAGGCTACGTTGGCAGGCCGTCGGTCAAACTGTCCGCGGCGCTGCGCATGAACGAAGCGGCATGCCGAACCAGGATGCGATCTGTTGGACCGGCGGTGGTTCGTCGCTGGTCCTCGCCGTTGCCGACGGACATGGAAGCCCTCGTTACCCACGCAGTCACGTCGGCGCCAGTGTCGCCGTTGAAACAGCAACTCAACTGGTTCACGATTTTCTGCTGGGCCAGGCAGATGCTGAGAACTTATCCCTTGTAAAGCGTGCAGCGGAAGAGTGGCTGCCTCGTGCTTTGGTGCGTGGATGGCGCGAGGGTGTCAGCGAACACATCAATGCGAATCCTTTATCTGAAGTTGAGCTCGATGTTTTAGCGAGCGGGAGTGATAGTGATCCGGACAAGCAGACGAAAGCTTATGGCGCAACCATCGTGACAGCTGCTGTGGCCGAGCGCTTTGTTTTGTACTTGCAACTGGGAGACGGCGAGATTCTGACGGTGACCGATCAGGGTAAGGTTTCAAAACCGCTACTTAAAGACGACCGTCTGTTCGGTAATGAAACGACCTCGCTTTGTTCCGCTGATGCCTGGAGTGACTTCAGAGTGAGTTTCCAGCCGATTACGCACGAACATCCGGCGCTCATTTTGTTGACGACAGACGGTTATCCAAATTCGTTTCGCGATGAAGCGGGTTTCCTGAAAGTTGGACCAGATATTCTGAGGATGATTCGCGTGGAAGGTCTCGATTGCGTCAAAGATAATTTGGAAGGTTGGCTTAGCGATTCAACTCACGCAGGCAGTGGCGACGATGTGACGTTAGGGATTCTGTGTCCACAGATTACACAGATTAATTGATGGAATCTGCGTAATCTGCGGATGGATTGTGCAAGTATGGATCAGATCCTCAAACCGGGTCAGAAGGTTTACACAGCGTCGTCTCGCTCGGTGTGCGTCGTCGAGAAATTCCTCGGCGGTGGTGGTCAGGGTGAAGTGTATCGCGCCCAACAAAACGGTAAATCCGTTGCGCTCAAATGGTATTTCCAGTCTTCGGGTACAGCGGAGCAACGCAAAGCTCTGGAGACTCTGATCAAAATGGGACCGCCCAGCGATCGGTTTCTCTGGCCCATAGAAATCGCGACTGCAAGTTCGACCTCCGGATTCGGGTACATTATGCCGTTGCGTGATCCGCGGTTTAGAGGCATCGTCGATATGATGAAGCGCCGCATTGAACCCAGTTTCCGAGCCCTCGCCACGGCCGGGTTGGAACTTTCTCATAGCTACCTGCAACTTCACTCCAAAGGCTTTTGTTATCGCGACATCTCATTCGGGAATGCTTTCTTCGATCCTGCGTCAGGCGAGGTTTTGATCTGCGATAACGACAATGTCGCGGTCGATAATCAGGCAAGCGGTGGCGTCTATGGCACTCCCCGTTTCATGGCCCCGGAAATTGTCAGGGGCGACGCCGTTCCGAGCACACAAACAGACCTCTTCTCGCTCGCTGTGTTGTTGTTCTACATGTTCATGATGCATCACCCACTCGAGGGGAAGAAGGAGCTGGCCATCAAATGTCTCGATCTGCCGGCCATGAAAAAGCTGTATGGAACGGAGCCTGTATTCATCTTTGATCCGGCAGACGATTCAAATGCTCCCGATCCACATCATCAGCGTAATCCCCTCGTGTTCTGGAGTCTTTACCCAAAATTTCTACGCGATTTATTCACCCGCGGATTTACAAAAGGCATCATCGATCCACAACACGGCCGCGTGCGCGAAAGTAATTGGCGCGCCGCAATGGTTCGCCTTCGTGATTCGATCATTTACTGCGCTCACTGCAACGCCGAAAACTTTCACGACGCCGGCGACTCTGACGTAGAGAGTACGAGCCGTTGTTGGTCCTGCCGTCAGCAACTCCACCTTCCTCCACGCGTGCGGCTGGGACGTTGTTTCGTGATGCTCAACCACGACACGCAACTCTTCGCGCACCATGTTGACGACGAGAAGAAATATGACTTCTCGCGCGCGGTCGCCGCAGTGACTCGCCACCCTTCGGACCCATCTGTCTGGGGATTGAAAAACCTTTCCGATGGAACCTGGTCCACCACCAACCGCAATGGAGAGATTAAGGACGTTTCACCAGGGCGCAGTGTGACCCTGGCTGTCGGCACAAGAATCAACTTCGGACATATAGAAGGTGAAATCTGGTCTTGAAGCCGCTCGATGAACTCGTTACACAGAAACTCAGTGAGATTCTGAGCAAGCACGGCAGGCCGCCGCTCACAGATGCGAAACTCTGTGAAAACCTTTTAAAGGACTATTGCGGCGAATACAAAGAGGAGATCTCATTGCTTGTATTCGCCGTTCGCGAACGAATTCCGAGCGACCTGCTAACTTCCCACGACGGCCTCCCACGGGACATGTTGCGCGCGTTGCTCGTCAAGCGTTTGCGAAAAGATCGTTCGCTGAGCGAGGGAGCAGCTCGTTGGATCGTCGACTCGTGGTGGCAGGCTGTACGAACTCTTTTGCGAGAAGAAGCCAAACGCGAGGATGGAGACTCAGATTTATCTTTGCCGTTGGACACTGTTTCCTCGACGATCCGATCTTCCCTCGAACGTCCCGCTGAGCTCGGTGTGGTCGCGCAGTCTCAGAAAGCGATTCGCACAGTGACCTGTTCTCCGTTTGGCGATGATGTTGCGTTTGGAGGCGATGAGTGTCTTATCTGTTTGTGGAACTTTCATCGCAAAGAAACGCGCGTGCTTGGTGTATCTAACGGTCCGGTATCGTCGTTGGCGTACTCTCCGAATGGCGTTTTGATCGCTTCGGCTAACGAGGGTACAGATCGAGGGAGATCCAGCGTTCAGGTTTGGGATCTGCGATCGGGCGAAATGGTGGACCTTGGTGAGTGTGGCGAACAATCTCCGTCAATTACATTTTCTCCGGGTGGCAAAAGTCTCGCTTGTTCGAGCGCAGAATCAACCGGTGTGCTACGCGTGTGGAATTTGCAGACTGGTCAGATGAGAGTTCTTAAAGGCGCAGCGGGAGGAAGCAGTTCAATCTCTTTTTCTCCTGATGGTAAATTGATTGCGGCGGCTGATGCTGTTCGTAGTAATCCTGTAATCCGCGTTTGGGATCTTGAGACGGGAACGGCTCAAAACATTGGAAGCAGTCGTCGTCAGATTACTTCACTGGCTTTTTCTGCGGACGGAAAAAGTGTGGCCTCCGGAAGTTGGGACGAAACGCTTTGCTTATGGGACGTTCAAACCGGCCAGTCTCGAGTGCTGGGAAAAAACTGTTCGTGTATTTGCTGTCTTGCGTTTTCACCGGAGGGCGAGAGGATTGCCGCCGGTTCTCTTGATGGCAGAATTCGAGTATGGAACTTACGGACGGCGCAGTCGCGAACGATTGGAACGTGTGACAACGTCAACGCATTGGCGTTTTTTGCGGATGGAAAAATCCTGGCGACAGGAAGCGCCGACGGCACACTCCGACTTTGGAATTCTGTGGTTTAGGCCATTAACGATTCTGTCTTGATTTCATTCCCTCTGCAAACCAGAGTTGGACACAGTCGGTACCACCTTGCGGTAGCAGGTGGGTGCATGCGCAGCGACCTTAGCAAATCGAGCGCATCTACTTCGTACCCATCCGCTACCGCGGACGGTACCGACTGTGTCCAC